>OLSL01001436.1_pt1 | contig 21832 bp, 29 predicted proteins | sample 1672511 | NCBI WGS metagenome assembly OLSL01 (sample SAMEA3136694, study PRJEB25190) | human gut metagenome | biome: human gut; feature: human-associated habitat; material: faeces | place: Austria | collected 2013
GTAGATTTGGATTAAAACCAGAACAGTACAGAAAAGAAGACATTGAGATAGTGGAAAAAGTAAATTAAAAAGTTGACATAATTCTAAACAAGATATATAATAACAATACGGTCTAAAAGACTAATTATTATTTATTAGGAGGAACATTATATGAAGAGTTATAGTTATTCCTATACTCCTTCGGAAAAAATCAGCATGCAGGGAGACTTAAGAAAATTACAACGGTATACCAACAACGGATATAGAGTGGTAGCCGGAAGTAATGGTTCATATGTTCTTGCTAAATCAGCATATGGAGTTATATTCGAGAAGAAAGATGGTAAAATAATCGCAAGTAAATATGCGAATAATTTTATACGTGATTACTATGATCGCTCGAGAATAACGGAAAAGGCGTATATCAATTTGGTGTCTGATCTTAATGCTGGAAGAGTAAAGTTTGTAGAGCTTTACTAAAAAATGGAGACTTAAGCTAAAAAAATAGTTTAGGTCTCTTTTATTAAATTTAGAATAATGATATAGTATAATAAGATTATGAAAAATGAGAGTGATAAAAATGTATTATTACACATATATGATAAGATGTGAAGATAATTCTATATATACAGGAATGACAAGTGATTTAGAAAAAAGGATAAATGAACATATTTCAAAAGGAAAAAATGGAGCCAAGTACACCAAGTCACACAATGCAATTAAACTAGAGGTTGCGTGGAGGAGTAAGGACAAGTCGTTAGCTTGTAAATTAGAATACTATATAAAAACATTAAAAAAGGAGCAAAAGGAAAACTTGGTAAAAGGAGAAAAAATATCAAAATACTTGGTAGGAAAGGTTGATGGTAGAAAATATAAAAGAGTAAAAATTGAAACATAAATATAATTTTTATTTAAGTAATTAAAGGGAGAAGTAATTAATATGAATACTATTGTTTATCTAATAAAACATGCTGAAGAACTAGAGGAGAATGGAATTAAAAATATAAATGAATCGTCACAAATAGCAAATGAAAAATTTATATTATCTGTAAGGGGAGAAGAACAAGCAAAGGAAGTAAGCGAAAATGCAGAATTACAAAATATTGATGTTTTGTGGAGTAGTAGCTATTCTAGGGCTAAATGTACAGCTAAATATATAGCGTATAAAAATAGCTTAAATGTGAATATAGATTCAAGGCTTAATGAGAGAAAACTGGGAAACATGGAAGATCTAGCAAATTGGATGAAGAATAAAAAATATGGAGTGGTACAATCATATTTGTTAGACAGAAAATATAAAGGGAGAGATGGAGAAAGCGGTGAAGAAGCTACCACAAGAGTTTCTGAATTTTTAAACTTTATATTAAAAGAATATAGAGGAGAAAGAATTGCATTGATAAGTCATGGTGCATTACTTAGTTTTTTATTGACTAATTGGTGTAAACTAAGTGAAGATGCAAAATTACTATGGAATAATGAAGTAATAGAAATAGGAGAACCAAGTATTACAAAATTAACTTTTAAAGATAATAATTTAATTAATATAGAGCCTATAAAGATATAATAATAAATGTAATTAAAATATAGATTTGGACACCTTATGATTACAAGAGGATGAAGCGGCAAATCTACACTTTTAAAACTTATTTCAGGAATAATCAAACCATCGTCAGGAAATATTTTTATAGATAACATAGATATTTTAAAAAGAAAAGAATTAAGAAAAGAGGTAGGAATAGTTTTCCAAAACCCTGATTCTCAAATTCTTTTTCCAAAAGTATTCGATGATATAGAATTCACATTAAATAATCTAAAAACGACAGAATAAAAAATGCACTTAAGAAAGTAAACCTAAGTAATAAGGAACAAAAAGATACATATAATCTATCACTTGGTCAAAAACAAAGAGTCAATATGGCCAGTGTTTTAGCTATAAATCCAAAGTACATATTATTGGATGAACCAACTACAATGATTGATTCTAAGGAAAAGGAAAATATTTATCAAATAATGCAACAATTTAAAGAGGATGGAAAAAAATCAATTTAAAAGAATGGACAATCCGTGAAATGATAGATGAAATTGTAAAGATGTGTAAACAGTGAAAAATGTATTTAAACTAATATTCTTCATTATATATATAATAATTATTTTTAGTATAGGAAAGCATGAAATCCTCGGACTATTTATTCTATTTAATTTTTTAGTCAGCAAGATACTTAATGCAAATTTCTTTGAGTTTTTAAAAAATTTAAAATTACTAATGATATTAGTAATTTTCACTACAATTATCAACATGATTTTTGGAAACATTGAATAGGGTATTGTGTTGGGGATGAGAATTTTGATTGCATATAACTTTACTTATATATTTTCAGCTACATTCGATATTCTGGAATTTTCACGAACAGTAGAAATAATCTTAAATCCATTATATTTTTTTAAGATAAATGTTAAAGATATTAGTCTTATAATATCGATAGCATTATGCATGATTCCAATATTAAGTAAAGAATTAGAGAAGACAAAAAATTCGCTAAAATCAAAAGGATATAAATTCAAACTAAACAATTTAGATTTGTATATAAAACCGATAATGATTTCAATATTAAAAAAACAGATGAACTTGAAAAAACATTAATTGTAAAGGGTTACCAAGAATAGGAGTGTAGAAATGGATATAGAAAAATATTTATCAAATTTTTTTAAAGGGACTAAAAATCCTAGCTTAAAAGCAATGAAATTTTTAATGGATGAATTTAAACACCCAGAAGATAAGATAAAAACAATTCATATTGCAGGCACAAATGGAAAAGGTAGTGCGACTGAAATGATAACAAATGTTTTAATAAATGAAGGATACACAGTCGGAAAATTTATCAGTCCTCACTTAATACATTACAATGAAAGAATAAGTGTAAATAATAATAACATTAGTAATATTGAAATGGAAGAGTTAATAGAAAAAATTAATCCTGCTATAGAGAAATATAATTCTACAAGTGATGTATCTATTACTTTGTTTGAATTGGAAACTACAATGGCATTTTTATATTTTGAACAAAAAAAATGTGATTTTGTTGTATTAGAAACAGGATTGGGAGGGATGTATGATTGTACCAATATTATAAATCATCCTCTTGTAAGCATTATTACATCAATTGGTTATGACCATATGAATATCCTCGGAAACACATTACCAGAAATAGCATATCAAAAAGCAGGTATCATAAAGCGAAATTCTCATACTGTAATATTTGAAGAGGAACCAGAGATTGATAATGTATTTATTAGTGAATGTAAAAAGAAAAATAGTATCTTACGTATCGTTAAAAAAAAGGATATTTTTAATTATTCTTTTGATGATAATTATCAATATTTTGATTATAAAAACTTTAAAGCAATAACTATAAATCTCAAGGGAAAAGTTCAAATCAAAAATGCATGCTTATGCTTAGAAACATTTAATATTTTAAATGAATTAGGGTATCATGTTAATATGATAAGTATCCAAAAAGGCTTAAGTACGGTTATACATAAGGGCAGAATGGAACAGATAAATGATAATCCTATAATTATATATGATGGTGCACATAATGAACCTGCAATAAAAAATTTTCAAGATATGGTAAAAATGTATTACAATAAAATGAAGAGAGTTTATATAATTTCAATATTAAAGAGAAAAGATTATAATAAAATGCTAAAATTGATTGCACAAGATAAAGAAGCTAAATTTATTTTAACTTCAGGAAATAATTCAGAAACCTATGCATCTGGGGATGAATTGTTTGAATGTATTAAACAATTTACTGAAATAGATAAAATATATAAGAAAAATTTAGATGATGCTATAAAAGAAGCTCTAAATAGTAATATTGATACAGTGAATTTTGTCATTGGCAGTTTTTACACATATGGCACAGTTATTGATATAATACAAAAAAATAAATAGTTAATATATTCTATATAAAATGTGCAATAAATGCTAAAATAGACAGTTGTTGGATAAATAGAAAAAATTTAGATAATCAGTCTAATATAACCCATACATATGTGATAAATTTCAAAAACCAAATATATTGATAAGGTTGAAATGCAACCAAGATGAAAGAGTTAGAAGAATTGAACAAAGGAATAGTTCAGATTTTGATGATAAGACCTTAACAAGAGCTATAAAATATAATTGGGTTTCGGATCAAATTATTAGTAAGATTGGCTTAAATCATATTGATATTAATACATCAAATAAAACAATAGATGAAATTTATAGTGAAGTAAATAAATATATTAATCAAGCCTTTGATTTTACAAACAATGAAATAGAAAGATAAAGGAGAAAAAAATGGAAATAGAAAGAAAATTTAAATTAAAAAACTTACCTATTGAAATTAATAATTGTGAAAAAAAAGAAATAGAACAAGGGTATTTATGCATAAAACCAACAGTACGAATCAGAAAAAATGGAAGTAATTATTCTTTAAACTATAAATGGAAAGATAAAAATTGTATTGAATCCAAAGCAATTCAAAATATTGAATACGAAATGTATCTTACAGAAGAAAATTACAATATATTACGCAAAAAAGTAGAAAATAATATGATTGTAAAAACAAGATATAAAGTACCATTAAAAGATGGTTTAATTGCAGAAATAGATATATTTCATGAAAATTTAGAAGGTCTAATGTTTTGCGAAGTAGAATTTCCATCTATCGAAACATCAGAAAATTTTATTCAACCAAATTGGATGGGAGAAGATATTTCTTTTGATAAAAGGTATGATAATACTTTATTATCAAAAATTGAAAAATATAGTGAAGATTTTTTTGAATAATAAGGAGAAAGTACATGAATAAAGAATTAGAGGAATTTATAAATTTAAAAGATGAAAGAAAAAATAGTGCTTATGCAAAATTAAAATTATTTATATAGGGTGTTATAAATGCTCCAGAAGTTTTTGGTAAGTTTCAGGATACATTTAAGGAAAAGAACATTATGCTTATGATAATGAAAATTGGGGAGTTGATAAAAAAAGACTAACCTCAACTGAATTATTGCTACCAGGAGGTATAGTTTCTAAATTACATATAAGGCCTGACTCACTTTTAACTTTAAAAGAAGATAGTGAAAAATTATATATATTGCTTGAAAATAAGGTCTTGTCTGAATTCAGATTTTTACCACGTCCAAACTTTTGGAATTATACAACAAGTAAAGGAACTCCAACAAAAAAGCTTGCCTTTACCACCTAAAAGAAATATTTCCTTTTCCTCAAAATCACAAATTTCCATATAAATTTTAACCAGTTTTTGTAACATTTTACATTCTGTTTCATTTAATATCAGTTCTCTATCTTCTAATATAAATTGTAAATTTGGATATTTATTCATAATATCTTTATATTCTTCTCTATTTAATAATTCTCTTGGAAATTGTATAAAACTTTCATAAGAAAGCTTGTCTGTTTTCTTAAATGGGGTGAATTCATACATTATAGACCTCCTTTCATCTAACTTAAATTTAAATTTTTCTAGAACAAAATTTGATGATGTAGAAGGATTTAAAAAGACTTTAGACGCAAAAAATACGTTATCTCAATCTCTTGAAATAACGTATTTTTTGCACTTTTGATATAATTTTCGTACTTCTGTAGTTTTCTACAGAATTTACATTTTATGGTCGAGGTGACAGAAAATAGCTTTTTGAATATAGCTATTTTTAAGCACTTCGACCACTTTTTAATGTGGTTTGAATGCAGTAAAATATTTATTGATAATTTATAAAAAATCCTATATAATAATTTAAAATAAATTATTAATTCGGAGGTACTTATGAAGATTAGATGTTTAAAATGTAATGATATTATAGAATCCTTATCCGTTCATGATAAAAAAGTTTGTAAATGCGGAGCTTGCTTTATAGATGGTGGAAATGAATATACAAGAGTTGGTGGAGATTTTAAGTATATTCATTGGGTATTTGATGATGGGCATGAAGAAAAACTTGAAAAAAATAATGCAAATTAAATGCATTATTTTTTTATAACCGTTCAACAACTGTTCAACAACCGTTCAATAAGCTAGGACTATGATTTTATAATATATTTTTTCTTAGGATCAAAATTATTGGTTCCATTCCATTCTATAATCTCTAAATCCTCTAATTTTTTTAACATTCCAATAACAGTATTTTTAGATCTACCAGTGTAATTCATTAAGTCTGATGTACCGGCTTCACCTCTATCATTAATAAATCTTAATATATCTTTTTCAATTGGAGATAATAAATCCCAATTATTTTTTCATTCTTTTGAAGCGTCTCATGAACTCTTTTGTCTCTCATCACGATATTGTTTTTTAATGTTAATTTTAGAATATCACCATCTTCATAAGTATATTCTGGCTCATCCAAGAAAAATTTGTTCATTTCTTCATAAATACGAGATACACCTTCATTGAGTTCTTTAACTAAACCTAGGTCAACTAATGTTTCAGAAATTTTTGTATTACGTGCATATCTAACATTTTTCATATTTTCTAATGTAACTAGACCAGGAAGTTTGCCTGGACTTCTAATTTCCATTCTATCATCAAATATAAAAACTTTTATATGTTCTCCTAACATAGCGTAGTTCCTATGTGTAACAGCATTAGTAATACCCTCTAGCTAATTCTAGTAGTTTTAACTGGTTTGATGAAGAGGAAGATGAAATGTGATTTAAACTTAATGGATAAATAATGATTAAAATGATGAAGTAGATTACTTAAAAAAGTAGTCTATTTTTTTGACTAAAAAAATCATCGAAAATATTGTCAATATTGGGTTGATATGATATTATAAAAATGATAAAAAATGAAGAAACAAAAGAAGATAGGTTATTAAATACTTTTCCACAAGAACATCCTGTTTCAAAATTATATAATGAATTAAAAAATCAAGATGATTTATTAGAATTATTAGAGTACAGCAAAGAAATATTTAATAGTACAAAGATTGATGGTAATGCTATAAAAAATATTCAAGATGATGAAGATGTTGAAAAATTGAGTATAGAATTATTAAAACAAGAAAGAAGTTGATATATTTATGGAATGGAAATATGTTAAAACACTAAAAGATAATTCGGTTTTTGAAAACATAGAAAAAATATATAATGTTGACATACCTACATATTTAAAAGAATTAATAACTAAATATAATGGTGGAAGACCAGAAAAGACATTATTTGATACACAGCAAAGTGATGAGAGAGTCTTACAAGGATTGATTTCATTTAACATAGAAGATAAAGCCAGTATTTTTATTTATGAAGAATTATTAAAAAAAGGCTATATTCCTTTTGCAATTACTGAATTTGGAGATATGGTTTGCATTAATGCAGAAAATAGTAATATTGAGTTATATATTCAAGAACAAGATAAATTTGAATATATTTGTAAAAGTATAGAACTCTTTTTTAATAAATTATATAAATAATGAATGGAGTTACTAAATGAATAATGATATTATAAATATTTTTGAACGAAAAAAATTATTAGCACGTGCAATGGAAAATCCTAGTATATATAGAAATTCAAAAACAAAAGAGATATATTATGATTTTTCTGATCTAGTAGCAGAAATTAATGAAGCTAAAACAGAAGGAAAAGATAGTGCATCAACCACATTACTTTTACCAAATGCTGAAATACCTACATACAGAGATTTTGGATTTTTGATAGATAGTAGTAAAGCAAATATAATACATATATGTGAACATGATAGTTGTAGCAAAGGAACGGTTAAAAGAGGGGATTTTAGTGCTTCTGATGAAAGGTTAGACTCACTTGAAGAGTTATCACAAAAAATATACGAAGAAGGCACTAGACATCACTCAATGAATGAAGTAAATGTCTGTATGAACGAAAATGCTTATGTTGGAATTTTTGCAAGTAATAATAAAAGAAGTATTGCAATGGCGATAATGTTGCAAAAAGTGAATGAAATGAAATTTGGTATAAAATATCCGTTATATATATACAAAAGAGAAAATGGAAAAATAAATAAAGAAAATTTTGATATAGAACAAAAAATAGGCATTATTAGAGAAATGATACAAGGTTTAAAAATGAATACTACAAGAATATTTTATCAACTAGGAGATGAAGAGAAAACATTTGATATAATTGAAGAATTAGAAAAAGACTTAAAAATCACAAAAAATATAGAAAAGGGGAATAAAAATATGGAACAACCATTAAGAAGTTATTTATCACAATGTCATCCAGAAATTAAGATAAATCCTAATTATATTAATTATTCACAATTTCAAAGAATAAGTGATGAAAAAAGCCAAACAGAAAAAAGAAAAAATCCGTTAGTTAGTGGTAATAATGTTATTGGAGAATTAGAAGAAACTGAAGTATATGATTTTGAAACAGCTACAAGTAGAACTACTCGTTTAGAGACCATAGAAAGCGAAAAGGGAATTTATACTATAAATTCCGAAATTCAAAGAAATGGAGAACAATACTCTGTTACATCTACAATGGATATTTTAAATGAAATATCAAAAAGTAGAGAAAAAGCAATATATACAAGAGATATGAACGGAAACGAAACATATACATATATGGAAAATGGAGCAAAAGGACAAGTTATAAAGAAAACTGAAAGAGGAACAACAATTGACATTTATAAAGATGGACAACCTTATGCTACTTATGAATATGATGAAAATGGAAAAGCATTAGTGCCGATGGGAACATTGGAACAATTACCAGAAGATTATATTGAAAGTTGTTTTAGAATGCCACTTCCAGAATATGAAGAAATACAATATCAAGCTCCTGAACAAGAAATGGTTAGTACACAAAAATTAGGTAAAGAAACATTGGATATGCAACAAGATACACAAACTATAGATGACGTTGAAAAACAAATGGAAGAACAAGAATTTGAAATTAATCAATCTGTAGAAATAATCCGAAAAGGAAGAACAGGTGATAGATTTGATTTAAGTGGAACAACAAGTGACTATGCAACTCAAACTTTAAATGAATTTACGCAAAATTTAGATAATGGTAATTTAGATGAAGATAAAAAGAAAAAAGAAGATGAATTTAAAGTAGAAAAAGGCGACGACGATTATATAAGATAAGAATCCATAAGAAATTAATAAAGGTGTAATAAATATGGTAGATATACAATATGCAAATGCATATACAGAGGTATTAGAAATACTTAAAAATATATCACAAGAAGATTATAATAAAGTTTCAAAGGAAAAAATAAATTTATTTGAACATAATGCCAACAAAGAATATATATTTAATTATGATTCAACCAAAACATTAGAAGAACAAAACGTTTCAAAAACAGCTAGAGCAATAATAGCTATTCTATTTAGAGATTATTGGGCAACAGATGAACAAAGAAATAAAATAAAAGCATTTCAGAATAATAAAAGACATCAAATTGAAGAAGAAAATAGACAAAAATATAATACTGATATATTCAAAAATAGAAAAAATAGTGCTGCTGAAGTTATAAATGAGCAAGCTGAAAATATGCAATTAGTTGAATATAAAGAAAATATTTTCAAAAGAATACTAAGATTTTTCAGGAAAATGTTTGGAAAATAAAGTTGAATGCAATTATTACATTCAAAAAATAAAAGTTGAATGCAATAATGAATGCAGTAGCACAAATATAGAGGAATTTTGAGAAAGTCAGAAAAATAAAAAAAGGCTTAAAATAGCCTAATAAAAGTTTAAGGAGCTTGTAAAAAGCTCCTTTTTCTGGTCGAGGTGACAGGGATCGAACCTGCGACCTCATGGTCCCAAACCACGCGCGCTACCAACTGCGCTACACCTCGATTACTTAAGTATAATTTAAACTGCTTATATATAATAGCATATATTTTGGCATTTTGCAAGTTTTTTTTGAATTTTCTATTGAATATTTTTTAAAAATTAAGTATAATAGTATTTGTGATTTGCACTAGTAGCTTAGCTGGATAGAGCGTTCGGCTACGAACCGGAAGGTCGGGGGTTCGAATCCCTCCTGGTGCACCATAGAAAATTTTCGTTGAACTCTTTCAAAGTCTTGAAACAAGTTGGTATTAAGATAACAGAAATTTCGATGAAACAAAAAAGTAAACCGTTCTAAATGAACGGTTTTTTTATAATAAAGAAAAGCAGACACCATATTATGATGTCTGCAAATAAAATCATGAATTTATTTGTGCATTCTTACTTTTCAATATGCTTCGAGTACAATTTATGGACTCTTTCATCTGAGCATAACAGCTCAAAGCTACTGCCTATGCAGAAGTATTTTGATGCAAGGCTTATAAACTTCAATGCTCTAGCATATTCAAGTGCTGAATCGAATCCAGCATTGATCATATCCTGAAAATCAGGTTTAATTTCGAGCGATTCTTCAACGTTCTCAATCTGTAATGAAGAGATTCCGTCGATTTCATTAGTCGAAATGAAAGTACCCGACTCAGGAAGATCTCCAGAATATCCTGGAGCTATCAAGTAAATTTGTGTTCTTTTTGCCTCTTCAATCTTTTTTTCTGTATCTGCAAGAACAGAGTTCAGATCTTTTAATCTCTGATTAGAAGCTTTTAATTTTTTCTTGGTCTCTCTCTCGTTTTCTAAAGCTTCCTCCAAAGCGGATTTTGCTTTGTTAAATACATTCTGAGTTTTCTCAACCGTTTCGGATTTAATTTTTAAAATAGATTCCAAATCCTTAGATGAAGTTTCCTCTATCGTAATCTGAGCCAGCATTGCAGCTCTGATCTCAATCAGTTCAGCAAGGGGTGCATCAGTTGCAGATATCTGCTGTAAAGGAGTTTCCAGTTCAGTCTTAATTTTTCTAGCCATCTTTTTTTCCTCCAGTTCGTCGTTCTTTACTAACCCTCTTCTTATTCTTGAGAATAGAGTTTTGTTGCTTATGATGACCTTTAATTCGCTTAGAAAAGTGTCCCTATCACTGAATGAAAGTTTCCTCTTCCGGAAAATTTCAGCTGAAGATAGGTGATACTTAAGAATGTCATCGCCAATGGCTGACCATGGTATTGTCTGTCCGTGGACGTTCTTTAAATCCATAATTAAAATACCTCCAAAAAAATTTTATTTTATAGTAAACAGCATTAGCTGAAAAACAAGGTAATATATGTAAAATAGACTTTCGCCTATAATAAAATATTATAGCATAGTATATACATAAAGTCAAATTTTATGTAAATTACTAGTTTTGCATATGCAATTTCAATTCTAATTCTTTGATTCTTTCTTCATATAAATGATTTAATTGAACTAACCTTGAATATGATAGTGTATATATCAAATCAGGGCTTTTATCAATGTCATCTATAATACTGCTTATATTTGAATATTTATTTGTATCAGTCTTTAATTTATCCTGAAAAGTTAAATTTTGTGATATTTTTTTTGATTGTAAGATATGATCAGAAGTTCCTTCTTCTAATCTTTTGTTTTTATTAAAGAAGTCTTTAATAAAATATAAAATTTTATTAATAATTTTCATTTGTCCTCCATTAACTTAACTGTTGTTCATCATTACCTATAATACCAGCAATTTTGTCTTTTTCCGATTTTTTTATATTTTCAAGTTCTTGTTCTAATTCTTTTAATCTTTTTCTATATTCTAAAGCTTTTTTTCGTTCTAACTCAACTTTATCAAATTCAGTTTCTTTAGAATCTTCATTAAAGAACACCGTATCACTAGATGAATTTTCTATTGGTGACTGTGCTTCTACATTCATTTCATCTTTTGAATTTACTGAAGTATTTGGTTCTACAAGGCTTTCTTTACTGATAGATGTTTCTGGATCTGATAGTGTTTTTATATTAGATCCAGTTTCTTTTATTAATTTTAATGTTTTTGTTGTAATATGTTTACAATAATTTTCGAAATTTTCAATGTGGTTTGCTGCTTCTACGCCGTCTAAAGCAACTGCTTCATTTTTTGTAATTTTTTTAACTTGATCGATCATTTCATTTTTAACTATGTAAATTCGAGCATTTACCTCATTAAAGTTTTCTAAAATTGAGACATTTGCATTTTCAATTTTAAATATAACATATCCTTGATATGAATCTTTTCCAACACTACATTCTAATATGTCATAATTTGGATTTACATTCTTTAAAGATGTAAGTAGTCTTTTAAAGCCATCTAATTTTTGGCTAACAGGCATTATATAATTGATATGAGGAGGTCTAGGAGAAGGAAGGCGAGGAGATGGGGTATTAGTTCCTGGAGTAAATATACCTTCCTGTAAAAATGTAGTATTAAGTGATCCAATAAGGTTATCAAAACTATCAAATCTCCTATCTTCAAAATCTTCTTTCATTTCCATATACTCCAAGAAATTATTATAGTTGTCGTTTAGATCTTTATATTCTGGAGTATCTTTAAGTGATGTTATACCTAAAGCTTGTTGATAAATTTCCTTAACTTTATCATAGTCTTCTGAAATTTTATAAGTTGATGCTAGACTCTCAAAAATTTGTAAAATCTTAGGGTTTTCAAATGTCGAATATTTAGAGTCAGTAGTTAGATAAGTAATAACTGAGTCATTAATTAAATTCTTATATTGTTCGATATCCATATACATATTTTTAGATTGCATTATCAATAGATCAAGAATATCGTCTCTGTTTATCCCACCAGCATCAGCTATCTTTTTTGCAACTATTTTTGATATATATTCACTTGACATTCCTTTTGTTGAAGATCCTGGATTCCCAAGAACTTTTGTATATATTCCGGCAATTTCATTTTCAACATTATCCTGATCTTTTTTTGTTGTAATATCAGAATCTTTTATTTCTTCTGCCATTAGTTGTAATACCTCATTTATAGGTTGATACTGCTGTACTTTAGAATAATTTTCAATTAATGGACTAAACAGTTTTCTAAGATCTTGTAATTTAATGTTATGACCATTAGATTTTTTTGTTTGTATTAATATATTGTATTGTCGCTTAATATTTATGGCCATTGATTTTTTTTCTTTTTCACTTAAATCATCATTGTGTGCAAACTCTGATATTAAAGATATTAATTGTGGTATATTCATAAATAATCCTCCTAACGATTATTTTATTATTATATATGGAGTGAGTACCAAAAGCTGGCACTCACGGGTTCATTTAATCAGATTTTATCAACCTGATTTAGAGATTTTTGAAAGTTTCTCCACCTACAATCTGAGGCAATCAATTTAAGAGGAATTAAATCCCAATCGATATTACATTTTTTTGTTTTGGAATGTAATTCATAATTGAATTCTTCATAAATTTTTTCTGCCACTAACCGTGAGATGGATACGCCACTAACAGTTACTTCACTGCCAGACTCAGCTAAAGCTTTTTTTAATTCTGGAAGAAGTTCCAAAATGTTACTTTTTAAAGCTTCCCTCATAGTCATAATCTCCTTTAAAATTATTCTGCAAAATATCAAGCAGTTACTGTTATTATAACATAAATTGGAAATAGTATCAAGTAAACATAAAACAGATGCAGGGTAAAATTAAATTTTATTTTATAAACACATATACTATAAACACACATAAAATAGTATCAGGTGATGAATTATGGTGAATAAAATGAATAGAAGAAACATTGTTCAAACAGATATCTCATATACTTATGAGATACTAATGAGAGATATTTATGAACTAAAGCAGAAATATAATTTTTTGGAGATAGGGAATATAGGATATACTGTTTTAGGAAAGCCAATTCCATATATAAGACTAGGAAATGGGGAAAAGGAGGTATTATATAGTGCTTCATTTCATGCAAATGAATGGATAACAACAGTGTTATTAATGAAATTTGTAGAAGATTTTAGTAAAAGTTATGAATTAAAGGAAGAAATATATGGATATAATTCAAGACAGATTTTTAATCAAACCTCAATTTATTTAGTACCTATGATTAATCCTGATGGGGTTGATTTAGTAACAGGTGCTATACCAAAAAATACAGAAATATATAATAACTTCAAGTTTTTAGCTGGAAATTTTCCACAGATTCCATTTCCAGATGGGTGGAAAGCAAACTTCAATGGTGTGGATTTAAAAAAATTTCATGCCTATTAGCATCATAATTACTTTAATATGTTTATATAAAGCTGCTCTATATTATATTTCTATTATTTATTATACTTTGTTTAATGCTATTTAAAGAATTGTTGATATATAATGTAGCTTGTTCATCATAAAAATATTTTCCATTTATTTTCCTGATAACATCTCCTAATTGAACATTTTCAGGTAAGTCGTTTTCAAATGCAATGCATTTATGCTCAACATTATCTTTATACTGAGTTACCTTATATCTATGGTATTCGTAATCGTTTTCATATTTATCTGTAACAATAAACACTTCACCTTTACTTGGATTTGATAGTTCTTCTTTAAAGAAGTTTTCTAAAAGATCCCATCTTCTTCTATAAAATTCAAAATTCTCTTCTGGAGTTAATTCAATATCATTCATTATTCCACCTTCTATGTAATTTTTGTGTGTAGTACTTGTTAAATATCCAGATAATTCTTTTATAAAATCTTTTACAAAAGAATTTTGATCAAGTTTCTCAGTTATTTTATCTAAGTTTAAATTCAAACTAAGCCTCCTATTTTATTAATTTTGCTTTGCCTGTACTATAGTTAATTTCAAAATTATCTTGTACATTGTATATATATTTATTAAACGATATTCCATCTTCTTCAACTGATTTAGCTTCTATTTCTACACCATTTACTAATTTATTTTCACCATCATAAATTGGAGTTACTCTATACAAAACATGATAATCTTTGCCTTGCTTATTTTTATCTTTAATCCAATTTGCAACTTTATTTTCGTATTCTATCATTGCCGAGTTCATCTGAGAAGTACCAGTGATTAAGTTCTGTGCATTATTGTTTTCATTTCCTAATTGCCAAGCAATTAAATGACATCTTTCATATAAGTGGTTACTGTTATTTTCGCCATATAAATATTGGATCCAACCAGTAGGCTTATATGAGATATTTCCTCTTTTTGTTCCTTTAGGTGGCATTGTATATTTGCATATATTTGCAAATGCAACTCCAGCTCTTTTAAGGTCGTCAAGCTTTGAATAGTTTTCAAAATTTTCTATAGTAATATCTTTATCTTCAAAATATGGTATATCATTATTTATGCTAATAACCATTTGACCAGAATATGTTGGTATATCAGCAATTTCAATGTTGCTATCTGTTTGGAAAGCTGTATTTGTTTGAATACTATTTAATATTTCATTTTCACTTGGTAATATTACATAACTAATTAACGACAATAATAAAGCAATAAATACCAATAAAATTGACTTTCTAAAATTGTTCTTTTTTAAAATTCTTTTGTTTTTTTTCATATTTACTCCTGTTCTAAAATTGTTATATTGGGAAATTTAAGACTAATATATAACTATAAAAATACAAAATAATAAAAATAAATATTAGAATATAAAATATTTTTGAATCATAAGCTTATTAAGTTTATAACATATGTTAATTAAATTTTCAATAGACTTAATAACATTCATTATATTTTTATTTATATTAATTTATCAAAATTTCTTCAACTCTGATAAATTCATCTAAATTTCCATTAATATAATTTAATTTTGCAAAGTTGAAATGTATGTATACATTTTTGTTTCTATCAATTTCAATTTTATTAATTAATCTATATAAACATATTTTATCTAGGTTTTCAAATTTTAGAAAATTTTCTATTAAATCATCTAATTTTTTCTCCTCCTTTATATGATTTTTTCTTGTAATTTTATCTTCTACTTCAATTAATTTTTGTTCTAATTCTTGTTTTTGTGCATTTAATTTTTCTTTTTCAAAATTAAATTTTTGTGAAACCCTAATATAATTTTCCTCTTGCAAAATACCTTTTAATTTATCAATATACATTTTGTCTAAATCGTTATTTATGTCAAATATAGTTCTAGCAATTTGTTCAATTTTTTCCTTATATTCTTCTCTAATATCAATTGTTTTATTTTGATATTTTTCATAGATTAAATATAAAATTTCTTTGTCAGCATATATTTGACATATCTTTTTTACAATATAAATAATATGCTGTTCCAATTTCTCATAATTCATATTTAGTGGATAGCATCCATGTTTTTTTGCATTACTACAAGTTATATATGGATGTGATTTTATGTTTATTTTAGAACTTTTTTTAAGAACTATTTGAAGTTTTCTTTTACAATGGTAGCAGTAAAGTAATCCTCTTAATAAATAATCATATTTAAGTTTTGTATTAGTTCCTCTTCTTTCAAGAATACATTGTACTTTTTCAAATACATCTTTATCAATAATAGGTTCGTGTGTATTATTAACCCTTATTTGATTTTTCTTTTCTACTGTTTTTATTTTCTTAACTTTGTATGATATAATTGACTTTTTATTTTGTATTGTATTTCCAATATATACTTCATTTTTAAGCATATTACATAGTGTTACTTCATTCCAATTATATCTAGTCTTGTTTTCATCTTGGACAATTCCGGTTTTTCTATAACCAGTAGGGGATAAGAAATAGTAACTATTTAAGTAAGTAACTATTTCTACACTACCGTGACCATTTGCATACATATCAAAAATTTTTTCTACAATATCTCTTACGTGATAATCTATAATTAATTTATTTTTAATTGTAGGATGTTTTTTATAACCATAAGCTGGAATACTACATAAATATTCTCCACTTTTTTGTTTTTCCTTATATACGCTTCTAATCTTCTTTGAGATATCTTTAGCATACATATCATTCATAATTGCTTTAAATGGTGTTATATCATTATTTGTACCATCTATATATGTATCTATTCCATCTGTTATTGCAACATATCTAACATTATTTTTAGGAAAATAGTCCTCTATATAAAAACCAGTTTTAATATAATCTCTTCCAAGTCTTGATAAATCTTTTGTTATAACCATATTAATATTTTGATTTTCTATATCTTGTAGCATTTCACAAAAACCAGGTCTATCAAAAGTTGTACCACTTACTCCATCATCAACATACTCTTTTATAAAATTTAAGTTGTTCTCTTTTACATATCTTCGCAAAATATTTCTTTGATTACTGATACTTTCACTTTCTTGCTTATCACCATCTTCTCTTGATAATCGTATATACATTCCGTACTTTAAAATTTTGACTTTCTATGTTTAGCATTTCTTCTCCTATCCGTAATCATCTACAAATAAATTGTAATGTGATCTTTAAAATTTCGCAAATATCTAATTACTCATTTTTTACTTTTGTATTTTCTAAGTAATCTTTAAAAACTAATCCTATTGTTTCAGTTATATCCTGTTTATCTTCTGTAAAAATGCAATATGTATTAAACTCTAACTTATTATCTTTGATGTCATTTTTATCTTTTTTCATATTTATTCAAATCCTCTCATACTACAGAATATTAAAGGAAATGGTTCAATATGACATTTATAATAAATCGTATTTGTCAACATGCCTATATATAGGCAAAAAAATACACATATGGTTAATCCAATATGTGTATGTAATAAAAAATATATTTTTCTTTTAATACCTAATGTACATTTTTATGGTAGTATAATATGTTCAATTAAGTTTGTTAGAATACTTTTCTAATACGCTATAAATTGTAAGTTGTCGCTGAGGTTCAATTAATATTTTAACTATATAATTTATTGTTTTTAGGGTATACATAATTATTTACAATCTTTCCCGTTTGTGCTATAATAAAGATATACTGTAAATTACAGTATGTCGCAGTTTTAAGAATATATACTTTATGAAAGGACGGTTGATGTTATGGCTAAAAACTATAACTGGAGAATCAAACGGGAATATTACAATCTTATCAACAAGGGAATCAAGACCCTTGAAGTAAGGGTTGGATATCCTGATATTAAAAGAGTTCAAAAAGGTGATACAATCACTTTTAAGGACTATTCTAATATCAAGTTTGAGGTTATCCGTGTAACTCGCTATGAAGATTTCCCTGACATGCTCGACAATGAAGATTCTTCTAAGGCAATTCCTGGCGTTACCAAGTATAAAGCTTTGGAAATGTATCAGAAAATTTATCCTGAAGATAAGGAAGCTTTGGGAGTCTATGTGTTTGAACTTTGCAAACAGACAAACGATATGAGGATTTACACATTAAGCTCTCTTATCAACAACCATAATCTCTTTGATAAATTTGCACAGGCTGCTTATTCTGTTACGGATTACATCTGTAAAGATTATCCTAAGCATTTTGAGTGGTATTGGGCAAAAGAAATTCCTAGAGTATTTAATGGTACTGGCGAAGTCGTTATTTGCACAATTAATAACAATGTAGCTGGTGTAGCATTTTTGAAAAAGGATGATACTGAAAGCAAGATTTGTACTTTTCTCGTAGTAGAAGTCTATCGTGGGAAACATGTTGCAACAAAGATGTTAGAACAAGCTTTTAAGTATCTCGGTACTACAAAGCCTCTTATCACAATTGCAGACTACAAAATCCCAATGTTTGAGCCTATCATCAAGAAATATAATTGGGAGTTAACTCAAACTATGAGCGAAGGCTACTATAACAACTCTTCTCGTGAGTTAGTGTACAACGGAGAACTTCCCGAATAGTTTTCAATCTGTCAAGGCAAAGCAAAACACACTCTTAGATTCAAATGAATTTTTGAGTGTGTTTTTATTATATTTTTTCAATTCGTATTCCGACAACACCATATTGTTTTTGTTTCTCTGGTGTATAAAATTCTTCTAATACATTTAGTAATTCTTGCTTAGTCATTGATTTATCAGCCATCATTTCTATATCAAAATCCTCAAATAATTCTTCAAATGTATTATATCTTAACAAACCTATAACTTTAACTTTCATAGTAGTTTCTAACTCAGGTTCTTTTTGAAAAATTATAGTATCTCCAATAGCAATTTTTTGTCTTTTTTCGTCATATAATCTCAATTCTATTCTTTTTGTGCCATTGTTAATATAATCAAAATATTTAGGTTGTAATTTTAATATGTGTTCCATTTTTTTCTACCTCCAGTTAGTATTTTAGCACAAAGATTTTTTTTTGTAAATAGCCATTCAAAGTAATTTTTAGTGGTATATTTTATAAAATTCCATTAAATTTCAAGTAATATATTTTCTATGTGAATTTTTCACATTATTTTGATTAACCATTGCATATTCCATTGTTGTATCTATTTTTATATGTCCTAATAATTTTTGAACTTGTTCTATTGGCATACCTTTATCAATAGCCATTGTTGCCATTGTTCTTCTAAATTTATGTGGATGAACTTTATTTATATTCGCTTCTTTTCCTAAATTTCTAATTAAAATTTCAATTCCTGATATCCCCAACCTGTTATAAGGTTTAATAAGAGATACAAATAGTGCCTCGTTGTTATCTGTTCTCGTTTCTAAATATTTCTTTATATACATTTTGCTTTTTGCACTAAAATAAACTTCTCTTTCACTATTACCTTTTCCTAAAACAATACAACTTCTTTCTTGAAAATTCATATCTGATATATTTAATCTTGTAATTTCTCCAACTCTCATACCAGTTGAAATTAATAGTTCTAATATTGCTAAATCCCTTACATTTGAACAAGTATCTCTTAACTTTTCCAAATTTTCATCTGTTAATGTTTCTTTTACTTTTCTAGTTGTTTTTACTTTATGAATCCTTCTAACTGGGCTTTTTACAATATAATCCTCATTTTCAAGTCAAGTAAAGAAGCTTGATAAAGTTCTCCTTATATTATCTATTGTTACCATACCAGCTTTTGAATTGTTTTTATAATCGGCTAAATAGTTTCTTAATATTTCAGTAGTAATTTCACCTATTGGAAGATTTATTGTATTTAACATTTTGGTTATATTATCTTTATAGTAATTTAAAGTTCTAGTAGAACATCCTTCAATTTCTTTTGAAGATATAAATTTGTATAATATATCAGTATTATTTTTTAGTATTTCCTGTTTTTTAGTTGGTTCTATCCTTTCAATTTGATAATTTAAACATATTTCTGTAAGTATTTCTTTTAATTTTATTCTTTGGTTATTGTCTAAAAAATCTTCTGTTGTATCAATTACTTTTCCTACAAATAATTCTCTCATGACAATTACCTCCTTACATTTTTATTTGATAATTTGCAATATATAGAACTCTATCTATATTATACAATATTTAATCGACATAATAAAAGATGAGCATAATCTATATACCCATCTAAATGTTTATATTTTTGTCCAAATTTCAAAATCAATCTCATCGATAAATTACTATTTATCAAACTGATTATATCATTATTTTACTTTTTCTTCCACTATTCCATTCCAATTCTAGCAGTATATTTTTACATGAAAAAGAGAATATTTCTTTAATATTGAAATATTCTATAACATAGATGATTACTGCATTTCAGTAACTTTATTTTATGAGTGGAAGTTTTCAAAATCCACAGGTGTGGATTTAAACTTGCAATTTCCTGCAGGTTGGTATAGGGCAAAAGAAATAAAATATGCACAAGGATATAATAAACATGGGCCAAGAGACTTTGTGGGGAATGGGCCACTAACAGAGCCAGAATCAGTGGCACTTTACAATTTCACATTAAATCATTTATTTAGATTGATACTTGCTTATCATACACAAGGTGAAGTAATATACTGGAAATATTCAAATTGCCTGCCACCAGAGTCAGAATATATAGGTGAAAGATTTGCAGATGCAAGTGGGTATTCTTTAGATATAACTCCGCCAGAATCTGCCTACGCGGGGTTTAAGGATTGGTTTATACAAGAATTTAATAGGCCAGGATATACGATAGAAGTGGGGTGGGGAGAAAATCCACTTCCAATATCTCAATTTGATAAAATATATATGGATAATATAGGTATTTTGGTATTAGGAGCAATCCTATAAATAAAAAAGCACTTAAATATTAGAATAACTAATTTTAAGTGCTTTGTAATCATTATATACTATATCATTAAATATAAATTCCAAAGAAATTAATAATGAATTTAGCTACATAGAAAATTCCCATGATAATAGCAAATTTCTTCATGAAAATATTATCTTCTTTTTCACCATTAAGTGATTTTAATGTAAAGTAAAGCAATACTACTGAGATTATGCTACAGAATCCAGAAAATGGACTTGTAATTTTGTAAACTTGATTTCCAATTACATCTAATAAAGATACTACAGCTGCTATAGCAACTGGTATTTTAGCCATTACAACTGATGTTGCAGTTTGAATAAATGAATGTTTTTTATCTTTAGACATAAAATATGAAATTGCAGAGATCACTACAACTGAAAGTAAAGGAGCTATTACTGCTTTTACTAAAGATAAAACATTAGAAAATGCATGTTTAAAGAATGTTCCAATAGTTAAAGATGAACTATAACTTGTATAATAACTAACTGTAGTGATAATTTGGTCAACTAAAACAGCAACTAACCAAACTACTAATACAATAATAGCTATTTTTAGAAATTGATTCTTAGATGAATTTACTACATTTTCAATTTCATTAATTGGGTTTTTAAAGAAGTTAGAAACAAAACCTTTTGCTTCATTTGCATCTTTCTTTAAATCAGTATTTTTTAGAGTTTCTTTTACTTGATTAGCAGTATCTACAGCTTCTTTTTTTATTGCGTCTGTGCTAATTTTTTCATTATTTTGATTGTTTTCTTCCATAATAACCATCCCTTCTATTAAAATATATACAATATATATTAAACTACAAAAATAAATTTTTGTAA
>OLSL01001440.1_pt1 | contig 21824 bp, 17 predicted proteins | sample 1672511 | NCBI WGS metagenome assembly OLSL01 (sample SAMEA3136694, study PRJEB25190) | human gut metagenome | biome: human gut; feature: human-associated habitat; material: faeces | place: Austria | collected 2013
GGCGCTCCTCTTGCTTTCTCCCCGGTTTCCCCTGTCGGTGTCAGCATAAGGTATCCAGCTTTTCGGTGAACAGCTTGTCGTTGATCTGGAACAAGGTCATGCTGTGGCTCAGACCATAGAGAATGATGGCGTCCCGCCGGTCACGGGTGTACAGCGGCGCGTGCCGCGCCTGCCGCAGCAGGTCCTGGGCGTCCTCCACCGATGCGCCCAGGCCGAAGCATACGCACAGCAGGCGGTTGCGGGAGGGGAAGCGGCAGCCGGAGAACAGCTGGTGCAGATATACCTCGCTGATACCGGACTGCTTGGCCAGCGCGGCCTTGGAGAGGCCGGTGGTGGTATAGAGCCGCTGCAGCGTCAGCTGTAGCGGCGTGTCCCGGAAATTTTCATTGTTCTCCGACAGAAAGCGGTCCAGATTATTGCTGCTCGGCAAATTCAAATATATGTGGGTGTATTTGAAGTGATTTCACAAGAAAAACTTTCGCAAATATGTTAATATTTCACCTGCTATTTAGGACACCTCGTTTTCTTAGTATCAAAATAGTATCACAGAAAGCCTGCGATTGCAAGGGATCTAGGCTTTGCAAGCCCCTGCCAAAATTGGCCTCAATTTGAGGCCAATTTCGGCTACTGACCTCCGCCCAAAATTAAAGGAGGCGGGCAAGCACCCCTAGGGCTTGCCCGCCTTGATAACCGCAGGGCAAGACCGGGCGGGGCGGTCAATGGCGGCGCACTTGTGCGCCGTTCATCTCGACCATTGACAGCCCCGACAGAGGTTGCTGCTCCCCGATAAAATTCGTATTTGTTACTCGATACTGAACTCAGCGAATAGGTAAAAACCATCGTCTGTACCATAAGAGCCATCTTCTGTCGATGGATAAAAGAACTTAACGACTCTGTATTCTCCCGCCGAAAGCGAACCATATATTTCAGACCAATTGATATTCAAATCTCTTTCTCCTTGAAAAATATATGTTTCGGTGTCAGTAGTTCTATCGCCGATCTCTTTTACTGGTGACCATTTATCATCTTCCTTTTTTTCAATAGAAAAATCGTAATTGATCCCGCCATTGATATCAATTCCTGTGTTATTTGAAATGCGAACTGTCAAACCTGAAGGAGTTACACTTCCCTCTACAACTTTCATCGTGACATCCCCAAAATTGATATTTTTATTCTGGACGCAACCTGCCATCCATAGTGCAAGTACAAAGCAAAGTGATAATACGAGAATCTTTTTCATTTCATATACCTCCACAACAAATCCATCATTTTTCTCCACTACTTTTATATGATATTTCGGTTCACCATTTATTTTTTAGAACAGCATATCATAAACCTATAGGAAAATCTACTTTTTTACCTACCTCCCCGGTCAAAAGTGCGCCGTGTTCGATTGCCGCTTTTCTCTGCCTGTTCCCGCTGTTTATCGGCCCGTACTGCCGCCTGCGCCTGCTGGCGGCGTGCCTTGCCGCGGTACTGGCCGCTTTGGCGGTCTGGCTGTGGCCGGCCGCCGAAACGGAGCCGCAGCGCCCGAACAGCACAGCCGATCCGGCCGCTGCGACCGACCCGGCCCCGGATCCCTATCTGGCCGCCTGCCAGACCTACTACACCGGCGCGGACGGGCGGGAGTACCATGTGTTCACGGCTGTGACGCCGTCCATCGAGGGCCGTACCGACCCGGTGGGGTATCGCTCGGAGCTGATCCCGGCGGGCGGAACGGTGGACTTCCCCGCCACCGTCATGGTGGAGGACGCCGTGACCCAGGACTACGCAGCGGAGGATTTCGCCGCGCTGCTGGACAGCTGGGACGTGTCCGTCACAGCGCCGGAGGGCGTGAGCCGTGTGAGCCTGCGGGAGGCGGAGCTGGAGACAGCGGATACGCCCGCCCTGCTGTACCGCCGTCTGTGGGGCGACAACACCTGTACCCACAACGAGATCGTCTGGACCCTGCGGATGAAAAACGGCGACGTGCTGACCCTGACCCAGACCATCGAGCTGCTGCCGCAGGAGGTCCGGACCTATTCAACGGCGGACGCGCCGCTGGAAACGGCGCAGGAGCTGCAGGCGCTGCTGGATCGGCTGGCGGAGGAGTACGACGCGGACACGTCCATCACGGTGGAGCTGCCGGACGTGACCTATGACGCGCCGGTGTCGGTGGGCTGCGCGGTCACACTGAAGGGCAGCGGCACCGCCTTTGCCGCGCCGGTGACGGTGACGCCCCTGAGCGACACGGAGCGGTGCCACGCCTACGTCCGCTTTTCGGAGGTCAGCTTTGAGGGGGATGGGAGCGGAACCGGCGTGACCGCCAGAGCGCCCACCTATCTGGAGAACTGCCGCGTAACCGGCTGGGACGTGGGCGCGCTGGCCGTGAACGGCGGCTGGGTCTATCTCCACGGCGGGTATATCGGCGGCAACGGGGTGGGCGCGCGGTACGACTCCGCGTACAGCAACTCCTATACGTATACCATCAGGCACATCGACTTTTTGAACAGCACCACGGCGCTGGAGCTTCTGTGCCTGCCGCCGAACTCCTATGCGGCGCTGGATGACTGCCGCTTCCGGGGCAACGGAACGGATGTATACAACCCCGGCGGCTACCGCATCGAGGTGAACAACGGCACGGAGGTCACCTTGTGAGAACGTAAAAAAGAACCGCCCGAAGGCGGTTCTTTTTTCGTGCGGGAAGGACCGTTTACAGGTTCTTCTCGTAGGACTCGATCATCTTCTTGACCATCTGGCCGCCCACGGAGCCGGCCTCGCGGCTGGTCAGGTGACCGTTGTAGCCGTTCTTCAGGTTCACGCCGACCTCAGAGGCGGCCTCCATCTTGAACTGATCCATAGCGGCCTTGGCCTCGGGGACATTCAGCTTGTTGCTGTTCTTGGTAGACATCGTTGTGTTCTCCTTTCATGTTGTGGGGCAAATGCCCTTGTTGGGTATCGCAACGGTAGTTTTGCCGCCCGACAGCGCGATATGCATGAAAAACAGTGGCAAATGCTGGATGCGGCGCGCAAAAAGGATAGACAAACGGGCGTATTCATGGTATACTAAATTCACTTAACAGCGAGGGGGACCTTCTTTCAGGAAGGACCGAGCAGGGAGGAAGAGGAAAAAGCGCGGCAGCTGCCGCGCTTTTTCGCGTCCTGCGCCGGACAAAAAAGAGGGAGATGACAACACCATCTCCCTCTCCGCTATGTAAAAAATAAGTCGGAGCAAGCATACAAACCTGCTCCGACGTGGTCCGAGTGTCGAGATTCGAACTCGAGGCCTCTTGAACCCCATTCAAGCGCGATACCAAACTTCGCCACACCCGGATATTCTGTTGTGCCTCAAACAGCCCACTTAGAATACCACAGTTTTCGGCGGTTTGCAAGTCCTATTTTGAATTTTTTTCAAATTTCTTCCGAGGCTTTTTGTTGACAAAGGCGTCGGCGCATGGTAATATAATACTCGCGTTTGGCACGAGAGACGCTTTTACGCACGGAGAGATGGCTGAGTGGTCGAAAGCACCGGTCTTGAAAACCGGCGATGTGAAAGCATCCGTGGGTTCGAATCCCACTCTCTCCGCCAGAAAATGAATATGTATGCGGAAGTACCCAAGTGGCCGAAGGGGCTCCCCTGCTAAGGGAGTAGGCCGTCAAAAGCGGCGCGAGGGTTCAAATCCCTCCTTCCGCGCCAGCAAAAAGAGACATCCTTTTGGATGTCTCTTTTTGCTTCACGCAGCTGATTTTGCCCTTCCCCCGTGAAACCACCCGTTGACAAACCGCGCCGAACGGTTTATACTTATTGCCATCAAAAAGGCAGTGACGAAGAAGAAGCTGTTTTTCCGCGGCCAAAGAGAGGGGCGCCCCCGGCTGAAAGCACCCCGCCAAGGACACGGCCCGTACCACTTCCGAGCCGCCTGCGACGAGCAGGACGGGTATCTCCCGTTACAGAGATCGAAAGCGACGGCGTATGCCGGATCTCTTCCGCCGATACTGCGTTGCAGAAGCTTGAAATACAGACCGTATTCCTGCGCTCCTGCGCCTTGTCTCGACGAAAGATATCCCGCCATCCGCAGCGGACAGTAAAAATGCTGCGCAGGCCGTAAGCAGGGTGGAACCGTGGAGTAATGCCTATTACCTCACCCCTGATACCATTCAGGGGTGGGGATTTTTATTTATCCAGCCCCGATCACAAGGAGGAACAGACTATGAGCGAAGTCAACAAGGAATTTACGTTTGAAAATGAACAGTACCGCAAGACCTACTGGCACACCTGCTCCCACATCCTGGCTCAGGCTGTCAAGCGCCTGCACCCGGAGGTGAAGCTGGCCATCGGCCCCAGCATCGACAACGGCTTTTATTACGATCTGGACGCGCCCTTCGCCTTCACCCAGGACGACCTGGGCGAGATCGAGGCTGAAATGCGTAAGATCTGTAAAGAGAAGCTGAAGCTGGAGCGCTTCGAGCTGCCCCGCGCCGAGGCGGTCAAGTACATGGAGGAAAAGGAAGAGCCCTACAAGGTGGAACTCATCAACGATCTGCCCGAGGACGCCCACATCTCCTTCTACAAGCAGGGCGAGTTCGTGGACCTGTGCGCCGGTCCCCATGTGGACTCCACCGGCCGCATCAAGGGCAACGGCATCAAGCTGACCGCCTGCAACGCCGCTTACTGGCGCGGCGACTCCAACCGCCAGACCCTGCAGCGTATCTACGGCGTGGCCTTCCCCAGCAAGGACGAGCTGGATGCCTATCTGAAGGAGCGGGAGGAGGCCGTGAAGCGCGACCACAATAAGCTGGGACGCGAGCTGGAATATTTCACCACTGTGGACTGCATTGGCCAGGGCTTGCCCATCCTGCTGCCCAAGGGTGCCCGCGTTATCCAGCTGCTGCAGCGCTGGGTGGAGGACACCGAGCAGCAGCGTGGCTATCTGCTGACCAAGACGCCTCTGATGGCCAAGCGTGAGCTATACAAGATCTCCGGTCACTGGGATCATTATCTGGACGGCATGTTCGTCATGGGCGATCCCGCGGATGAGACGAAGGAGTGCTTTGCCCTGCGTCCCATGACCTGCCCGTTCCAGTATCAGGTGTTCCTGAACCGCGGCCGCAGCTACCGCGACCTGCCCATGCGTCTGGGCGAGACATCCACCCTGTTCCGCAACGAGGACTCCGGTGAGATGCACGGCCTGATCCGCGTCCGCCAGTTCACCATCTCCGAGGGACATCTGGTGCTGCGCCCCGACCAGCTGGAGGAGGAGTTCAAGCAGTGCCTGGATCTGGCCAAGTACTGCCTGGGCACCGTGGGCCTGTTGGAAAAGTGCACGTTCCGCTTCTCCCAGTGGGACCCCGCCAACCCCAACAACAAGTACGAGGGCACGGCGGAGCAGTGGGACCACGCCCAGGCCGCCATGGAGCGCATCCTGAAGGATCTGAACGTGGACTACACCGTGGGCATTGACGAGGCCGCGTTCTACGGCCCCAAGCTGGACATCCAGTACAAGAATGTGTACGGCAAGGAGGATACCCTTGTTACCATCCAGATCGATATGCTGCTGGCGGAGCGCTTCGGCATGTACTATATCGATGAGAACGGCAACAAGGCCCTGCCCTATATCATCCACCGCACGTCTCTGGGCTGCTATGAGCGGACGCTGGCCTACCTGATCGAGGAGTACGCCGGCGCGCTGCCCACCTGGATGATGCCCGAGCAGGTACGCTTCCTGCCTATTACTGACCGCGCTGCCGACTACTGCGTGCAGCAGGCCGCGGAGCTGCGCAAGCAGGGCTTCCGCGTGGAGGTGGACAGCCGCAACGAGAAGATCGGCAAGAAGATCCGCGAGGCTACCCTGGAGAAGATCCCCTTCATGCTGGTGGTTGGCGACCGCGACATGGAGAACGGCACCGTCTCCGTCCGTACCCGCAAGGGCGAGGACCTGGGCGCCATGACGCTGGAGGACTTCTCTGCCAAGCTGCGCCAGATCGTGGATGAGAAGCAGAAGATCTGACGAGTGCCATAAGTTATAAGGTAAGCGAGAGAGACAGGCGGAAGCCTGTCTCTTTTGCTGCAGTCAGACAAAAAACAGATTTCGCCAAAAGAAAAGTTTATTATAGCAAAACAGCAGGATTCTGACAGAAAACCGCATGAAAAATACATGAAAATGATGCAAATGCGCCAAAAACTGTGGGAAAGTGTGTGGATGAAAAACAAGGAGATGCGCTATTGAACACTATTCAGAGACACAAATATGTTGACAGAGTGTGAACTTATCTGGTAAAATCAAATGGGTGCGCAGCACCCGAATGCATAGAAGAGGACAGGGCGCGCCCTGTTCGCTGTTTCCTTCTGGCGGAGGAAACAACAAACTATGGTAAAGGAATTAGGAGGTAAACATGAAAAAAGTAGTTTCTCTGCTGCTGGCTCTCATCATGGCGTTCTCCCTGGTCGCCTGCGGCGAAAAGAAGGGCGAGACCGATGACAACACCGTGCCCTACAAGATCGGCATCGTGACCGGCTCCGTCTCTCAGTCCGAGGATGATCGCCGCGGCGCCGAGGCCTTCCAGAAGGAGTATGGCGAGGATATGGTCCAGCTGGCCATCTATCCCGACAACTTCACCGAGGAGACTGAGACCACCATCCAGTCCATCGTGAACCTGTCCGCCGACCCCCTGATGAAGGCCATCATTGTCAATCAGGCTGTCCCCGGCACCACCGAGGCTTTCCGCAAGATCAAAGAGACTCGCCCCGACATCATCTGCATCGCAGGTGAGTCACACGAGGATCTGCCCGAGATCGGCTCCGCTGCCGACCTGGTCACCAACAATGACTTCGTCTCCCGCGGCTACCTGATCATCCGCACCGCTCACGAGCTGGGCTGCGATACCTTCGTACATATCTCCTTCCCCCGCCACATGTCCTACGAGACCATGAGCCGCCGCGTGGCCATCATGAAGGCCGCCTGCGAGGAGTTCGGCATGAAGTTCGTCCTGGAGACGGCTCCCGATCCCACCTCTGACGTGGGCGTTTCCGGCGCTCAGGCCTACATTCTGGAGCAGGTGCCCGCATGGGTCGAGAAGTACGGCCAGAACGCTGCCTACTTCTGCACCAACGATGCGCACACCGAGCCTCTGCTGAAGCGCCTGCTGGAGTGCGGCGGCTACTTCATCGAGGCCGACCTGCCCTCCCCCCTGATGGGCTATCCCGGCGCGCTGGGTCTGGATCTGACCGAGGAGGCCGGTGACTTCGAGAAGATCCTGACCAAGGTCGAGTCCGCCATCGTTGAGAAGGGCGGCGCCGATCACTTCGGTACCTGGGCTTACTCCTACGGCTACACCCTGTCCGCCGGTCTTGCTCTGCACGCCAAGAACGTGCTGGACGGCAAGAGCGAGCTGAAGGACATGGACGATGTGGCTGCCGCGCTGCAGGTCTACTCTCCCAAGGCGGCCTGGAACGGCGCCAGCTACACCAACGCCACCACCGGCGCGAAGTCTGAAAACGTGTTCCTGATCTATCAGGATACCTATATCATGGGCGATCCCGGCCACTTCATGGGCAACGCTACCGTGGAGATCCCGGAAAAGTACTTCACCATCAGCTGACGACAGGCTTTTGAAGCAACCATTAAAGCGGGGAGGGAGGGCATCCTCCCTCCCCGCTGCTATAGGTAGGGATGAATATGGAAAAGAACAATGCTCCGCTGCTTGAGATGCGGAATATCAAAAAGGGCTTTTTCGGCAATCAGGTGCTCACAGACATCAACTTTACCCTGGAGGCAGGGCAGGTGCTGGGTCTGGTGGGCGAAAACGGCGCCGGAAAGAGCACCTTGATGAAAATACTGTTTGGCATGGACGTGATCCGTGAGACGGGCGGCTACGAGGGGGATGTCCTGATCGACGGAGAAAAAGTGCAGTTCAACACCCCCTTTGATGCGCTGAAGGCCGGCATCGGCATGGTGCATCAGGAGTTCTCGCTGATCCCCGGCTTTACTGCCACGGAGAACATCCTCCTCAACCGCGAGCCCAAGAAAAAAAGCGTCATTTCAGAAGTGTTCGGCCCGCGCCTGGACACTCTCGACTATAAGGAAATGGATAACCGCGCCGCAAAAGCCATTGAGAAGATGGGCGTGGCTATCGACCAGAAGATGGTCATCAGCAGCATGCCCGTGGGGCACAAGCAGTTCACGGAGATCGCCCGCGAGCTGAGCAAGGAGAACCTAAAGCTGCTGATCCTGGACGAGCCCACCGCCGTGCTCACCGAGCAGGAGGCGCAGGCGCTGCTGGACTCCATCCGCGGCATGGCCTCCCGGGGCATCGCCGTGATCTTCATCACCCACCGCCTACAGGAGATCCTGTCGGTGTGCGATAAGGTGGTCATCATGCGGGACGGTTATGTGGTCAAGGACGTGCCCGCCCGCGAGACGGACGTCCGCGACATCACCCACTACATGGTGGGGCGCGAGGTGGCTGCCGGCGGCGCTGCCCACGACATCCGCGACCACTCCGATGCCCGCACCATTCTGTCCATCCGCAAGCTGTGGGTGGATATGCCCGGCGAGATCGTCCGCAACGTGGATCTGGACGTGAAGGAGGGCGAGATCCTGGGCATCGGCGGTCTGGCCGGCCAGGGCAAGCTGGGTATTCCCAACGGTGTGATGGGCCTGTACGAGGCGGGCGGCGCCGTGGAGTTCGACGGCAAGCCTATCGCGCTGAACAGCCCCCGGAAGTGCCTGGACTCCCAGCTGGCCTTTGTGTCCGAGGATCGGCGCGGCGTGGGTCTGCTGCTGGATGAGTCACTGGAGTGGAACGTGGCGTTCCCCGCCATGCAGGTGCAGAACAAGTTCCTGAAGAGAATGGGTTTCTTCACATGGCGCGACGAAAAGGCCATCCACACGGTGACGAACCGGTATATCGATGAATTGCAGATCAAGTGTACCGGCTCCAGCCAGAAGGCCAGAGAGCTGTCCGGCGGCAACCAGCAGAAGGTGTGCCTGGCCAAGGCGTTCGCGCTGGAGCCCCGCTTCCTCTTCGTGTCCGAGCCTACCCGCGGTATCGACGTGGGCGCCAAGGCGCTGGTGCTGGAGGCGCTGAAGAAATTTAACCGCGAATCCGGCGTCACGGTGGTGATGATCTCCTCCGAGCTGGAGGAGCTGCGCCAGATCTGCGACCGCATCGCCATCGTCTCCGGCGGCAGGGTCGCCGGTATCCTGCCTGCTGACCATTCCTCCGAGGAGTTCGGTATGCTCATGGTCAGTCAGGTGAAGTAAGGAGGAAGAAATGGGCAATACGACCACACTTGGAAACAAGTCAAAATTCAGAGAGTTGGTGGACAGCTTCGGCCTGCCGCGTCTGATCATCGCGTGCTTCCTGCTGCTGCTGCTCATCGCCGCGCCCTGCGTGGGGCTGGATTTCCCCACACAGATCACCAATATCATCACCCGTTTCAGCTGGAACGCCGTGATGGTGCTGGCCATGGTGCCCATGGTACACTCCGGCTGCGGCCTGAACTTCGGCCTGCCGCTGGGTATCGTGTCCGGACTGCTGGGTGCCACGCTGTCCATCGAGCTGGGCTACACCGGCTTTGCCAGCTTCCTTATGGCCATCCTCATCGCCACGCCCTTTGCGCTGCTGTTCGGCGGCGGCTACGGCTGGCTGCTGAACAAGATCAAGGGCGGCGAGATGATGATCGCCACCTATGTGGGCTTCTCGTCCGTGTCCTTCATGTGCATGATGTGGCTGCTGCTGCCGTACAAGCACCCTACCATGGTGTGGGGCTTCTCCGCCAGCGGTCTGCGTACCGTCATCTCGCTGGAGGGCTATTACGACAAGGCGCTGGCCAACATTCTGACCATCGACCTGAACAGCATCGGCATCAATCTGGTGATCCCCACCGGCACGCTGCTGTTCTTCGTGCTGCTGGCCGTGCTGATGTGGGCGTTCCTGCACACCAAGACCGGCACCGCCATGACCGCTGTGGGCTCCAACCCCGCCTTTGCCCGCGCAGCGGGCATCAACGTGGACAAGATGCGGCTTATCTCCGTGATCATGTCCACCTGGCTGGGTGCTGTGGGTATTCTGGTGTATGAGCAGGGCTTCGGCTTCATACAGCTGTACAACGGCCCCTTCTGGATGGCCATGCCCGCCGTGGCCGCCATCCTTATCGGCGGCGCGTCGGTGAATAAGGCATCCATCGGCAATGTGATTATCGGTACGATCCTGTATCAGGGCGTGGTGACCATGACCCCCACCGTGATGAGCGCCGCCTTCCAGATGGATATGAGCGAGGTCATCCGTATCGTGGTATCCAACGGCATGATCCTCTATGCCCTGACCAGAAAGACGGAAAGGGGGCGCTGACATGAAGGGTAAGAGATTCGACGTAAAGCAATTCCTGGGCAAAAACTCAGTGCCCGTCCTGTTTATCATCATCTGCGCCGTGCTCATTCCCGTGTCCGGCCTGCCGGTGAGCTACATACTCAACGAGGCTATGACCCGTCTGGGGCGCAACGCCTTTTTGATCCTGAGCCTGCTGATCCCCATTATGGCCGGTATGGGTCTGAACTTTGCCATGACGCTGGGCGCTATGGCCGGCGAGATCGCGCTGATTCTGGTGGCGGACTGGCAGATCTGGGGTATCCCCGGTCTGGTGCTGGCGGCCATCCTGTCCATCCCCCTGTCCATTCTGCTGGGTCTTATGTGCGGCAGCATCCTGAACCGCGCCAAGGGCCGCGAGATGGTCACCAGCTACTTTATCGCCTACTGCATGACCGGTGTGTACCAGCTGGTGGTGCTGTATATGATGGGGCCCATCATCCCCATCCTCCACAACACACTGAAGCTGCCCCGCGGCTTTGGTATCCGCAACACAGTCAGCCTTCTGCAGATGCGGCAGAGCATCGATAATGCGCTGGCCATCTACGTGGGCGGCGTGAAGATCCCCGTGCTGACGCTGATCATCATCGCATTGGCCTGCCTGTTCATCGTGTGGTTCCGCCGCACGAAGCTGGGACAGGACATGCGCGCGGTGGGACAGGACATGAATGTGGCGCGGGACGCCGGCATCAATGTGGACCGCACCCGCCTGATCTCCATCGTCATGTCCACCGTGTTCGCGGGCTTCGGCATGATCATCTATCTGCAGAACATGGGCAACTTCCCCACCTATACGGCGCATACCAACGTCGGCATGTTCTGCATCGCCGCGCTGCTGGTGGGCGGCGCCTCCGTGGAAAAGGCGTCCATCGGCAACGTGTTCCTGGGTGTGCTCCTGTTCCATACCATGTTCATCGTGGCGCCGGCCGCCGGAACCAAGATCACCGGCGACTCCATGATCGGCGAGTACTTCCGCGTGTTCGTGTCCTACGCCGTTATCACCGTGGCACTGGTCATGTACGAGGCCAAGAAGCGCAAGGAGAACCGCACGCTGGGTCAGCAGCTGGCCATTGAGCAGAAGGCCGAGGAGGAGGGGAGAACCGCATGAAAACGACGAAACGCTCGTGGCTCATCCGTATCGCCTTTATCCTGGTGCTGGTGCTCGTCGCCGTGCTGATGCTGCGCATCGGACGCGGCCACACCGTCTATTTCGACAACCGCGCAGTGGACAAGGGCGGCCAGTCTGTGGAGGCGCCCTATAAGATCACTGTGTATGTGAACGGCGAGCAGATCTCCAAGCTGTACGAAAAGGAGCGCTGCTTGACCACCGTCATCGGCGACAAGCTGGAGCTGACCGTGGAGGTCATGCAGCAGAAGGGCGGCAGCGAGACAACGGAAACGTACCAAATGACACTGCCCCATAACATCGACGGCATCATCATCAACCTGCCGGCGTATATGGCTGGTCTGCCGGAGGAGGCCTATCTGGAGGAATTCATCCCCGCGCCTCCCACCGACGAGGACGACGAGGAAGCGCCCGGTATCGAGGACGATATGGGCCTGGGCGACTTCTGATAATGTGTGCTGCATACACAGCCCATGCGAAAGCATGGGCTGTGGGCGCATAGGGACTTGCTTGCGGGCGGCAGGCGGATATGCTATACTGAATGGGCGGCGCGGAGACCGCGGCCGCATGGGAAAGGAGTATCAAAATGGCTGTTTTGAAAGGCTTGAAGCCAGAAAAGGTGTTCGCATATTTTGAAAAGCTGTGCTCGGTGCCCCACGGCAGCGGCAACACGAAGATCATCAGCGATCTGTGCGTGGGCTTTGCCAAGGAACTGGGATTGAAGTACCGGCAGGAGCCGTGCAACAACGTGGTGATCTGGAAGCCGGCATCCCCCGGCCATGAGAGCGCCGAGCCGATCATCCTGCAGGGACACATCGACATGGTGTGCGCCAAGACCGACGACTGCACCAAGGATATGACCCGCGAGGGACTTGACCTGATGACCGACGGTGAGTGGATCTGGGCGGACAAGACGTCGCTGGGCGGCGACAACTGCATTGCCGTGGCCATGATCCTGGCGATCCTGTCGGATGACACACTGGTACATCCGCCCATCGAGGCGGTGTTCACCGTGGACGAGGAGGTGGGCATGGACGGCGCCTTTGCGCTGGACTGCTCTGACCTGAAGGGCAAAAAGCTGCTGAATTTGGACTCCGAGCTGGAGGGCGTGTTCACCGTGTCCTGCGCAGGCGGCATGCGCTCCGATTGCCTGCTGCCCGCAGCGCTGACCGATGCGGCGGGCATGGAGGGCTTCGGCATCACCGTGGCCGGCTTGCGGGGCGGTCACTCCGGTGCGGACATCCATCTGGGACGCGGCAGCGGCAACCGCCTCATGGGACGGGTACTGGCCACAGCACTGGAGAAGTTCCCCGGCCTGCGGCTGGCGGCCATCTCCGGCGGGCAGTTTGACAACGTGATCTGCTCCCGCTGCGATGCGGCGGTGGCGCTGCCCAAGGGCAGCGGCCGGGCGTTCGAAGCGTTTATTCGGGAGTTTGAGGGGGTGCTGAAGAACGAGTACGCCGTCACCGACCCCGATGTGACGCTGACCTGCGCGGCAGCGGAGACGGCAAAAGCCGTGTCCGCAGAGCGCACCGTGACGCTGGTGCAGGCGCTGACGGCCATGCCGCAGGGCGTGGAGGCTATGGACACGGATTTCCCCGGTCTGGTGCAGACATCCCTGAATATGGGCGTGGTGAAGCTGGGCGGCGACGGACTGCACATCGCGTTCTCCATCCGGTCGTCCATCGCGTCCCGGAAGCTGATGCTGGCGCAGCGCGTGCGGGCTGTGGCGGCGCTGGCGGGCGGCACTGTGGCAGAGCGGGGCGTGTACCCCGGCTGGCAGTACAAGCGGGAGTCGCAGTTCCGGGATACGCTGCTGGCGGCGTATAAGGATCTTACCGGTAAGGACGGCGTGGTGGAGGCCACCCACGGCGGTCTGGAGTGCGGATTGCTGATGGAGAAGATCCCCGGTCTGGACGCGGTGTCCATGGGGCCGGAGCTGCACGATGTACACTCCGTGCGGGAGCGGCTAAGCGTGCCCTCCACGGAGCGCACCTATGAACTGGTATGCGAGCTGCTGCGGCGCAGCTGTTGAATGTGACAGAAAGCTGAGAGGCGGGGCGTTGCCCCGCCTCTGTTATTTTGCAGGATTGCCCAGCAGAAAATGCACTTCTTGCGGGGCGTTCCTGCATAAAACAATTTAGCATTATGAATAGACCACCGCTAAAAAGTACCATGATACAGACAAAACTGCGGATTTGCCGAAAGAAATACCGACTAAAAAAGCGGAATATCCGCACGGACGGGAAAATCGTTCCGCAGAAAAATGAAATTTTCCGCATTTAGATATTGCAAAAAGTTTACGCCTGCGATATAATGGCACCGTTGAACACCGCCGTGCCCGACCGGCCGGCGGAAAAAGCTGTTTTTCAGGAAGAGGAAAACAATTTATCTATCAATAAGGAGAAAGAACATGAAAAAGTTTTTTGCACTGGTTCTGGCGCTGGTCATGGCGCTGAGCCTGGTCGCCTGCGGCGACAAGAAGGACGACAGCGGCGATGTGACCGCTGAGCATACCGACACCACCACCGTGGCCGTGGGCGCGGTGATCCTGGCCCGCGACGACGTGTCCAGCGACGACGTGTACAAGTTCGTGGCGGACATCTTCGACAACGCCGCGTCCCTGACCACCAGCCACGCCAAGTACGGCGAGCTGAGTCTGGAGTACGGCGCTTCCATCACCTCCGTGCCCTATCACCCCGGCGCTGCCAAGTACTTCGCCGAGAAGGGCTTTGAGGTCGCCGCCGTGAAGGACGGTGCCGGCAACACCGACTCCCGCAACCTGCGCTTCGTCACCGGCGGCGAGTCCGGCACCTACTACGCCTTCGGCTCCGTCATCGCCCAGCACGCCACCAACAACGCCGGCGTCAACGTCGTGGGTCTGGTGGGCAACGGCTCTCAGGCCAACGTGCAGGAGCTGGTGGACGGCACCGCTGACTTCGCGTTCTGCCAGTCCGACGTGATGGCCTACGCCTACAACGGCACCAACCTGTTCGAGAGCAAGGTCGAGGGCTTCTCCACTGTGGCCGCCCTGTACATGGAGCAGGTGCAGATCGTCACCACCAACGCCAGCATCAAGACCGTGGCTGACCTGGCCGGCAAGTCCGTGTCCATCGGCGCTCCCGGTTCCGGCGTGTACTTCAACGCCATTGACGTCCTGGGTGCTTACGGGCTGACCGAGGACGACATCAAGCCCACCTACCAGTCCTTCAGCGACAGCGCCGACGCCCTGAAGAACGGCCAGATCGACGCCGCCTTCATCGTGGCCGGTGCCCCCACCACCGCTGTGACCGACCTGGCCACCACCAAGGACACCTACCTGGTCAGCCTGGACAGCGAGCACATCGCCAAGCTGCTGGAGACCTCCGACTATTACACCGAGACCGTCATCGCCAAGGACGTGTACTTCGGCGACTAAATCCTTAGCAGAAAACTGACGCTTTTCGAGGCTACGGCGGGGTTTCCCGCCGTAGTCCTCGCGCTATTCTGTAATCTTCAGGGAGAGAAACGACTATGAGCATCGACAAGAAAAAACCGGATACCAGCCCGGCCGACGGTGTCAATACCGCCGCGGACGAGGCCCCGGATCTGGACGCGGTCATGCGTAAATATGACCGTGAATCCGCCACCCGCCTGTGGGAGGGTACGCCCCAGCTGATCATCCGCATCCTCATGGCCGCGTTCGGCCTGTTCTGCATCGGCATGACCCTGCTTTCCAAGGCCATGCCCGAGATCCGGCTCACCATGTTCGTGGGCTGCATCATTATCATCGGCTTCCTGACCTACCCCGCCAGCAAGCACCACGTCAGGGTCAACTACCTGCCCTGGTACGATATCGTGCTGATGGTGGTGGGCGCGGCCTGCTTCTTCTACTTCGCGCTGAACGCCATGACGCTGGTGCGCCTGTCCACCCGTATCGAGACGGTCCACGTCATCATCGGCGTGGTGGGTATCCTGATCCTGATGGAGCTGTGCCGCCGCTGCGTGGGCCTGCCTATTCTGTGCGTGGCCGGCGTGCTGATCGTGTACGCGTTCATCAACCAGCTGAGCTACGCCGGCGCGGTGAACGGTGCCACCCTGTATGACGCGCTGAAAACCATCATCTACAAGCTGTTCTACACCACCTCCGGCGTCATCGGCACGCCCATCAACGTGTGCTATACCTACATCGTTCTGTTCATCATCTTCGGCGCGTTCCTGGAGCGCACCGGCATCGCCAACTTCTTCATCAGCTTTGCCAACCGTCTGGCTGGCTGGTCCAGCGGCGGCCCGGCGAAGGTGGCTGTTATCAGCTCCGCCCTGTGCGGCATGGTGTCCGGCTCCTCCGTGGGCAACACCGTCACCACCGGTTCCTTCACCATCCCCATGATGAAGAAGACCGGCTACAAGCCCGAGTTCGCCGGCGCCGTCGAGGCCGCAGCCTCCACCGGCGGCCAGATCATGCCCCCCATCATGGGTGCGGCAGCCTTCCTCATGGCCGAGTACATGAAGCTGCCCTACGCCCAGGTGGCCGTCAAGGCCATCCTGCCCGCGCTGCTGTACTTCACCGGGATCTTCATCGCCGTCCATCTGGAGGCCAAGAAGCTGGGCCTGAAGGGCCTTCCCCGCGAGGAGCTGCCTGCGTGGCGTCTGCTGGCCCGTGACTGCTACCTGATCATTCCCCTGATCCTGCTGGTGTGGCTGGTGTCCTCCGGCAGCAAGACCATGTCCCACTCCGCGGCCTATTCCATTCTGGCCGCCATTGCCGTGGGCTTCGTCAATTTCTTCCTGCAGGGCAAGCGCGGCGAGGGCGACACCCAGCCCATGACGACTGGCAAGGCGCTGGGTAATGCCGGCAAGCGCTCCTTCTTCTCCGCGGTGGAGTCTCTGGAAGCCGGTTCCCGCGGCGCTATCACCGTGGCCGTGGCCTGCAGCATGGCGGGCATCATCGCCGGCTGTATCACCGTCACCGGCCTGGCCTCCATCCTCATCAACGCCATCGTCCAGCTGGCGGGCAACGCCACCATCGTCGGCCTGGTGCTGACCATGCTGTGCTGCATCGTCCTGGGCATGGGCGTGCCCACCACGGCCAACTACTGCATCATGGCCTCCACCTGCGCGCCCATCCTCATTCAGCTGGGCTTCCCGCTGGTGGCCGCCCACTTCTTCGTGTTCTACTTCGGCATCGTGGCGGATATCACGCCCCCTGTGGCTCTGGCGGCCTACGCCGGCTCGGCCATCGCCAAGTCCGACCCCATGAAGACCGGCATCAACGCCACCAAGCTGGCCATCGCCGCCTTTATCGTGCCGTACATCTTCGCCTACAGTCCGGCGCTGCTGTTTGAGAACATCTCCGGCTGGTGGGAGGTGGCGCAGATCTGCGTCAGTGCCCTGCTGGGCATCTTTGCCATCGCGGCGTCCCTGAACGGCCATCTGTATAAGAAGGTCCACTGGGTGCTGCGTATCGTCCTGGCCGTCGGCGGCCTGGGCATGATGATCCCCGGCACCCTCACCGACGTGGCCGGCCTGGTGCTGGTGGCGGCGGTCATCGCCTACCAGAAGATCAGCGCCAAGAAGCACGGCGGCCCCGTGGTGACGGCCTGATCCCATTTGAAGCAAAAGCATCTCCGCACACCGTGCGGGGATGCTTTTTTACACTATGTTCATACATTTCCGCACATTTTGCCTAAAGTGCATAGTACGGGCATCTTGCAAAAACTGTCTGAATTTAGTATGATACAGGTGGTAAGGCAGTTTTTGCACAAAGAGAGGAGCATGGACATGGCACAGACCACAAAAAACGCCATTCGCAAGGGCTTTCTGGACCTGCTGGAGCAGCGGCCGCTGGATAAGATCTCCGTGGTGGACATCGCAGATCACTGCGGCGTGAACCGGAATACGTTTTATTACTACTACTGCGACATCTACGCCCTGGTGCGCGAGGTGCTGGAGACGGAGCTGGACCGCGTCCTCAACGCACCACCCCGCTGCACCAGCTGGTACCAGCTGATGATGCGGGTGACGGCGTTCATGCGCGCCAACCGCCGCGCGGTCTACCACCTGTACCAGTCCAGCCAGCGCGACCTGCTGGAGCACGAGTATTACCAGGTGGTCTACGGTGCCGTGGAGGATCTGGTGCGCCGCACGGCGGAGGACCTGCCGGTGGCGGAGACGGATGTGCAGTCCATCGCGGCGCTGTATACGGCCACGCTGGTGGGCCTGCTGCAAAGTTGGCTGCACTACGGCATGAAGCACGATGAGGAGCAGTTCGTGGAGCGCGTCACCCGCCTGACGGAGGGCACGCTGCGCCACGCGCTGGAGCGCAGCTGCGGGGTGGAGAAGGCGTGAGCGGCTTCTGGAAATGCGTCCTGTACGCGGCGGCGCTGGCCCTGCTGGCGCACCCGCTGGGTCAGGCGATCCCCGGTCCCTTTGACCCGGAGAAGCGGCTCTTCCGCAGCCGGAAATGGGAGCAGAACGGCCGTATCTACACCAAATTGGCCATCGATAAGTGGAAGAAGCTGGTGCCGGACATGAGCCGCATCCTGCCGGACATGGTGAAGAAGGAACTGCCCGGCAGCGGCGCCGTGACGGCGGATCAGGCCGCGGCGCTGGTGCAGGAGACGTGCCGCGCGGAGCTGGTCCACGGGGCCTCCTGTTTGCTGGGCCTGGCGTTTCTGTGGCTGTGGCCCGGCTGGGGCGGCGCGATCGTGCTGGCGGTGTGGGTGCTGCTGGCCAATCTGCCCTTTATTCTGATACAACGCTACAACCGCCCCCGGCTCATGCGCCTGGCGGCGCTGCTGCGAAAGCGAGCGCAGCGGAAAGGAGAGCAAAATGCGCGTACTGATCCTGACCTGTAACACCGGCGGCGGGCACAACGCCGTAGCCGCCGCCCTGCGTGACAGCCTCCAACGCTGCGGCGCGTCCTGCGACGTGATGGACGGCTTGGGCTTCATCTCCAAAAAGGCATCCAAATTCGTTTCCAAGTGGCACACCCGGTTCTACCGCCGGTATCCCAGGCTCTACAAGGCGGGCTATATGTCCGCCGAGGGCGACAAGGAGATGGACCGGCGCGACGGCCCGGTGTACCGCTACATTGCCCGCGGTGCCCGCCGTCTGGGCCGCACGCTGCAAAGCGGCGGCTACGATGCCGTTGTCTGTGTCCACGTGATCCCCGCCATGATGATGACGGCGCTGAAGCAGGCGTGGAGCGCCTGTCCGGTGTTCTGCTTCGTGGCCACGGACTATACCTGCAGCCCCACAGTGGGTGCCTGTACCCCGGATATCTGCGTCATTCCCCATCAGGAGCTGGCCGACGAGTTCGTCAGCTGCGGCATCGCCCGCGATACCCTTCTGCCCGCCGGCATCCCCGTGCGTTCCGCCTTCCGCGAGCATGGCGATAGAGCCGCGGCGCGGAGAGCCCTGGGCCTGCCGGAGACCGGCCGCCACATCGTCCTCATGTCCGGCAGCATCGGCTGCGGCCCCATGGGCGACGTGGCGGAGGACCTGGATATGCGTATGGCCGACGGCGACTTTGCCACGGTGCTGTGCGGCAGCAACAAGCAGATGCGCTATGCCCTGGAGCTGCGCCGCCTGTACCGCGTGGAGGCCATGGGCTTCACTACCCAGGTGCAGCTGTACATGGACAGCGCGGATGTGCTGGTCAGCAAGCCCGGCGGCATCAGCATCACCGAGGCCGGCACCCGCGGCGTGCCGCTGCTGCTGGCGGATATGGTGGGCGGCTGCGAAACGCGGAACGAGGCGTTCTTCACCGCCCACGGCTGGGCGGTCTCCTGCCCGCCGGACAACATGGCTGCGTCGGCCCTGGCCTTTCTGGAGGACGAACAGCAGCGTCAGGCCATCACCGCTGCCCAGAGCCGCGATTTCGACGGCCTGGCCGCCGACCGTGTGGCCGCCGCCGTCCTCGCCCGCTGCAAGAAATGACCCCAGCGCCCACGGCGGGAGCCGTGGGGGCCTTCTTTGCGCTTTTTGTACGGCGTCCCTCTTGCATTTCGCGCAAACTGTCGGTATACTTGTTAAAGAAATATCGATTTGTTCACAGGCAGGTCATATTCGTATAGTAGGATGAAACTGCGGCCCCGGACGTGGGCTGCGGCCGAAAGGAGGGCGTCTGCCCATGATGATCGAAAAAAGCGGCACCATCCGCCTGCGGGACATTCCCACCGCCGCGGGCCTTTCCCCGAAGGACCAGGAGCTGGCGGCGGGCATGGTGCGGGTGACGCACCTGTACCGCAGTGCGCTGAAGGTAGCCGTAACGCAGATGGAGATCCTGGACGAGGAGTTCGCCCGTCTGTATGACCACTCGCCCATCCACCACATCGAATACCGTATCAAGACGCTGGACAGCATCATCGACAAGCTGCGCCGCCGGGGCCTGGAGGTCAGCATCGACAACATCTATGCCCACATCCAGGACGTGGCCGGCATCCGCGTCATCTGCAACTACCTGGACGATATCTACTACCTGCGCTCTCTGCTCACCCGCAGCGAGTCCTATACCGTCCTCCGCGAGGTGGACTATATCAAGGAGCCCAAGGACACCGGTTACCGCAGCCTGCACCTGATCGTCAACGTGCCCATCGTCATCAGCGAGGGCACCATGGTCCTGCCGGTGGAGATCCAGCTCCGCACCATCGCCATGGATATGTGGGCCAGTCTGGAGCACGAGCTGCGGTATAAATCCGACCGCAAGTTCACCCAGCAGGATGCCGCCCGCCTCCGCCTGTGCTCCGACGCCATCAGCGAGATCGACCGGGAGATGCAGGACATCTACCAGGGCAACGAACCCCAATACCACGCCTGAACACAAAAGACCGGCCCCGCCGGTCTTTTTTCGTCCCCCGCCAAGGCCCATAACTTCCCCTTATGCCTCCCACGCCGATTTGTTATGCCAACATCTGGATATTCACGTTGCCTTTCGCGACACTTTCTGGTAAGATGGTCGTACAACAAAGCCTGTGGGTGGCCGGATATTTCCTCATGGGAAATACGGCGGCACACAGGCCCGGGAGAGAAATATGTGAGCCATAGAAGGAGGAACCGCCATGAAGAGACGACTGCTCCCCATCCTGATGACCCTGGTATTGGTATGCGCGCTGCCCATATGGGCAGCTTTTGTTACATCGGGGGATGTAACAAATCCCCTGGTGTGCACCGCCGGCGCGACGCTGCCTGACTTGCAGGCAAAAATCGACGCTGCGGCGGACAACGCGACCATTACCTTGGACTCCGATACGACGATCACCGAAACTCTGGTCATAACTGGCAAGACCTTGACCCTCGACCTCAACGGCTGTACATTGAGGATGACCGGTAATCGCAGCGTGCTTTGTGTGTATAACGGCGCGACTCTGACCATACAGGACAGCAGCACGGCGAAGTCCGGCACCATCACCGGCGGTAATGCCACGGATGGCGGCGGCGTATACATAGGAGGTACTTCATCAGAAGGACACCTCGTGATGACCGGCGGCACCATCACTGGATGTCATGTCAGCAGCCGGGGCGGTGGTGTGCTTGTATATAACGGTAGCTTTACCATGTCCGGTACGGCCAGGATCACCGACTGCACCGCTGCTGGGGGTGGCGGCGTTGTGGTACACACCGGATCGAGCACATTCACTATGAACGGCGGTGAGATCAGCGATTGCAAAGCTTCCAAAACCGGCGGTGGTGTTTGCCTGATCAGCGGTGCAGGGTTTGAAATGACCGGCGGTATCATCCGGGATTGCACAGCCGATTGGCGATCGGAGAGCAGTGCGATCTATATGGACCCGGGGACGATGAAAGCCCACGGCGGCACGGTAAAGGGAAAGGTCTGCGTGAGTGGGGTCGGTAACTGTGTTATTACGCATGAACCTTCCCAAGAGGGCTATACCATTTTTGACGGGACGATCTACGTAGAGCAAGGTACTTCCCTTGACGCCCAATACCCCATCACCTATGACCTTGACGGCGGCACCGGCCCGAAAAATACTCCCGTGACGCTGAACAGCCCACTGCCGCAGCCCCAGCCCCCCGTCCGGCCGGGGTATGAGTTCACAGGCTGGACTGTGACAGTGACCGGGACTGAGCCGCAAACGGTCGTAAGCGGTTTTGAGTTCGGTTCCACACCTGTGACCAAGCCGCTGACCCTCACGGCCAAGTGGGAGAAGGTTCCTTCCTCCGGCGGCTATTACTACTACCCTACCACCGATACTAAGGCCGACGATGCCAAGGATTCTCCCAAGACCGCCGACCCCGGCGTAGCCCTCTACGCCGCCCTGTCACTCCTGTCCCTGACGGGCCTGACCTGCACCACCAAAAAGAGATAAACAAAGCCAAAAGAAGCGCCCCCGGGCGAAAAAAGCCTTCC
>OLSL01001441.1_pt1 | contig 21823 bp, 19 predicted proteins | sample 1672511 | NCBI WGS metagenome assembly OLSL01 (sample SAMEA3136694, study PRJEB25190) | human gut metagenome | biome: human gut; feature: human-associated habitat; material: faeces | place: Austria | collected 2013
GTCACAAATATAGGCTATCGGTTCTCTTCCCGGGCGTCTGTCTCTTAATGAATTAAATAGTAATTTCACACATCTTGTGATACAATTATATGATAATGTCTAAATTTAAGGATTTATTTCTGATAGTAGAGGGTGGACATTTTTCAGATAGAGAAATAAAGAAAGAGAACAAAAAGAAAGTTAGAGGAAAGGATATGACAAAGTTTTTTGTGAAGAAGCCATATTTTGTATTGGTGACCGTAATCATTGTCCTGGTTATTGGTTTTGTCAGTCTCGGTGAGATGCAGACAGATCTTTTGCCGAAAATGGAACTCCCATACATGGCTGTGATTACAACGGAAGTGGGTGCTTCTCCGGAAAAGGTGGAAAGTGATGTTGTTAAACCGATGGAGAGTACGCTTGGTACGATTAACGGCGTGGAGAAGCTGACAAGTACTTCGGCAAATAATTATGGAATGTTGATGTTAGAGTTTGCAGAAGATACAAATATGGAGGCAGCTTTGGTTCGTGTATCGAAAGCGCTGAATTCATTAGATTTGCCGGAGGGCTGCGGAACACCCAATATCATGGAAATCAGTGCGGATATGATGGCAACGATGTATGCCAGTGTCAGTTATGAGGGAAAAGACATTAAGGAACTGTCCAGTTTTACGGAGCAGACGGTAAAGCCGTACCTGGAGCGTCAGGATGGTGTTGCCAGTGTATCTGCGAATGGCTTGATACAAGATCATGTGGAAATCCGACTGAATGAGAAGAAAATTGAACGGATGAATGATAAGATTCTCGGACAGACGAATGATAAGCTCCTTGAGGCGAGTGATAAGATTGAGGAGGCGAAGGCTTCTTTAAAAAAGAGTAAGGAACAGTTAAAGAAGCAGGAAAAGACGCTGAGCAGCAAGCAGGAAGAGACGAATACAAAGCTTGCAGAGGCACAGACAAAGCTCGCAGAAGCGTTATCCCAGAAAGCAGCATATGAGGCGGAACTTAACAGCTTAAAAGCGAGTCAGAGTGCATTAAAAGCGGAGAAGAAAGCATATAAAGATGCAGGTTTAGAGAAGACGTATAAGACGCTGAATAACACATTCAAAAGTTTAAATGCGACAATGGGAGAGGCTGCAAAGCAGATGGGAATTACGATTCCGTCTTCTGTAAAAGAAGCAATACAACATCCAAAGCAGTTTGAAGCCTTTGTTTCCTGGATGGAGCAGATGGGGTATGGTGAACAGTTTTCCAAGCTGACAATAGATTCATTAAAACAGATGTATAAGGCAGTGGAGGTTCGCCTGCCACAGATTGATACTGAACTTTCTAACTTGCAAGTAAAAATTAAGGTACAGAAAGCGATTATTGATAAATTAAATGAACAGATGAAAGGCTTAGATGAGCAGCAGTCAAAGCTTATTGCAGGCGGATATTCAGCCGCTGCAGGATTTGGTTCTGGACAAGCACAGATTGCGGCAGGTAAGACACAGATAGAATCTGCGGAAAAAGAGTTAAAGGATTCAGAAGATAAACTGGAAGATTCCCGAAAGGCGGCAAGAGAGAATGCAAATATTGATACCCTTTTAAGTCTCGATACGCTGTCTGCGATGATTTCAGCACAGAACTTTTCCATGCCGGCAGGTTATATTGAGGATAAGAGTTCACACCAGTGGCTTGTGGAAGTCGGAGATAATTTTACCAATGAAAAGCAGCTTAAAAATCTTGTTCTTACAAAGATTGACGGAGTGGGAAAGATTCGGGTAAAAGATATTGCTGATATCACAGTAGTGGATAATCAGGGAGATGCTTATTCTAAGGTTAATGGAGAAAATGCGATTCTTTTATCAGTATTTAAAGGAAGTACTGCAAATACGAGTACCGTATCCAAGGGAATTCAGAACTCTTTTAAAGATTTAGAGAAAAAATATAAAGGACTTTCCTTTACCACGATAATGAATCAGGGTGATTACATTAACATTATTATAAAGAGTGTATTGAGCAGTATCCTTTTAGGAGCAGTACTTGCAATTATTGTACTTGCTCTTTTCTTAAAAGATATCCGCCCGACAATCGTTGTTGCATTCAGTATTCCGTTTAGTGTATTATTTGCCATTATTATCATGTATTTTACGGGAATTAATATTAACGTTATGTCGTTGGCCGGGCTTTGTCTTGGTATCGGTATGCTCGTAGATAACTCCATTGTAGTAATGGAAAATATTTACCGTTTTCGAAATGAAGGAATGTCGGCATCAAAGGCAGCGGTGAGGGGAACAGCGCAGGTAGCAGGGCCGATTCTTGCATCCACGATTACAACAATCTGCGTATTTCTGCCGATGGTATATACTTCGGGTATGGTAAGCCAGCTTTTAATGCCGTTTGCATTTACCATTTCCTATGCATTAATTGCTTCTTTATTAGTGGCACTTACTGTTGTGCCGACAATGGGTTCTGTGCTCCTTAGAAAAACAAAAGATGTAAAACAGCCGTGGTTTGATAAGATAAAAGATGTGTATGGAAAAGTGTTAGAACTGGCTCTCCGATTTAAGATTGTTCCGTTAGCGATTTCTATTGTACTTCTTGTACTTTGTGTGATGCAGAGTATGCGGACGGGAATTGTTATGATGGATGACATGGACAGTAATCAGATTGCAGTCAGTATGACATTAGATGATAACGTAAAAAAAGAAAATGCTTACAAGACAGCAGATGAGGTTATGGGAATTCTAACTGGAATAGACGGCATTAAAAAGGTTTCCGCCCTTGATGGGAATGCCAGTGTAACTTCCAGTATGCTCGGAACAGGAACGACAGATAATTACACAAGCTTCAGCTTTAATATCATCACAGAAGATAATATAAAGACAACAAAGGAATTTCGCAAAATCCGAAAAGAAATCGAGAGCAAAACTAAAAGAGTAAAATGTAAGGAAATCACGGTTTCTTCTTCTGCAATGGGCGATATGTCAAGTCTTTCCGGTGGTGGGCTTTCTGTCAACGTATATGGAGAGGACCAGCAGAAGTTAATTAAAATCAGTGAAGATGTTATCAAGATGATGAAAGAGATTTCCGAAGTAAAAACAGCGTCAAATGGTATTGAGTCCGCTGACAAAATGCTTCATTTGAAAATTGACCGCAATAAAGCGGCAGAACATGGACTGACTATCGCACAGATTTATCAGGAAATATTGAAACATACTACAACGGAGAAAAATGCGATTACGCTCAACATGGATGAGAAAGATGTGGAAGTCAACCTCATTAATGAGACGGACAAACTCACCTATGAAAATATTTTAGATATGAAAATAGAAACAACCGAGAAAAACAGTGATGGTGAGGATGAAAAACATACATATAAACTGTCTGATTTTGCTTCTGAAGATGATGGATACAGCATGGACAACATCACCAGAGAAAACCAGAAACCATATCTTACCGTAACGGCAGAAATTGATGAAAATGCAAACGCAACCCTTTTATCAAGAAAGTTACAGAATAAGATTGATAAATACAAAGCGCCAGGCGGCTATGAAGTAGAACTTTCCGGTGATGCCACACAGACAACAGATATGTTAAAACAGATGGGAAAAGCATTAGCACTTGGATTCATGCTCATTTATTTAGTAATGGTTGCACAGTTCCAGAGCCTTTTATCCCCATTTATCGTTATCTTCACTGTACCATTAGCGTTCACAGGAGGAATGATCGGACTTGGATTTTTTGGAATGTCCATCTCCGCAATGGCGTTGATGGGATTCATGATTTTAATGGGAACCGTTGTAAACAATGGTATTGTGTTCGTTGATTACGTCAACCAGCTGCGAATAGGTGGCATGAGTAAACGGGAAGCCCTGATAGAAACAGGAAAAACAAGAATGCGCCCCATTCTCATGACTGCACTCACCACAATTCTCTCCATGAGTGTTATGGTATTTTCACAGGATGCCGGAAATGCGATGCAGAAGGGAATGGCAGTGGTAGTTGCATTTGGACTGCTCTATGCAACATTGATGACCCTATTTATCGTTCCAGTCATGTATGATATTCTCTACCGCAAACAACCCAAAGTGATTGATGTGGAGGATTCTGATTTGTAGCGTGGGCTGTCTTTGGCTGTCTATATAAATTCAGAACTCATATTGGAGGGATTTGAGGAAGGCTTTAGAGGGGTATGGCTTTCTGGAAAGTTGGTTTTAACTATTAGTGGAAATCATAAATCAATGTGCTATTATAACAATAGTTTAAGTGTCAACCTTATGGTATTTCATTTCTTGAATATTCTATATCGCCAATCTCCTTCCTCAAATTTCTCAAAAATAATTTCTGAATTTCCTTTAACTGTCAAAGACGATCCTTCGACGGATTTGCAAATTATTCCAAAATAGATTGCATTTTTTCTTGCCCATCCAAAGCACAGCCCACAGTAAATAAAAGAAACTATATTTGTGGCCTCGGAGCAAGGTTTGAATGTAAGCACGTGAAGCGAACATTCAAACCGCCGCGACTAAAGTCACAAATATAGGGGTTATCCTCTCTTCGGAGACGTCTCTTTTCCTTTGACAAATTCCATTCATCAATCATTGCGATTTTTGTCAAAATTCAGTATAATATTTATCAGTACTACTTAGTTTAAGGGAGGTTCGTATGAACGATAAATTTTCACTTTTAAAAAGAATGCGCCGTCTTTCCGGTATCTTAGTTCACCCAACTTCTTTACCAGGAAAGTTTGGTATTGGAGACTTAGGCCCAGAAGCATACCGTTTCGTAGATTTCTTACAGGAATCCGGCCAGCATTTATGGCAGACTCTTCCGCTTGGACCTACTGGCGGACATAACAGTCCTTATCAGTGCTTTTCCTCTTTTGCAGGACAGCCATTGTTAATCAGCCCTGAACTTCTGAAAGATGAAGGACTTCTCACAGACGCTGATTTAAGTAATGTTCCTCACTTTTCAGACGAGGAAGTAGATTTCGCTGCTGTAGGAGAATATAAAGAAGAACTCTTTAAGAAAGCATTTGCCCGCTTTAAAGAACTTCCAGAGGATAATCCGTCAAAATCTGAGCTTGCACTGTTTTGTAAGAGCGCACACTGGCTTGATGATTATGCAATGTTTATGGCAATCAAGAAGTCCAAAGGCGGCGCTCACTGGTTAGAGTGGGAGAAGAAATACCGCAAACCTACAAAGTCTCAGAAAGCTGTTATTGAGCGTGAGTTTGAAGATGAGATTCTTTATGAGAAGTTTCTTCAGTGGACATTTTGCCGTCAGTGGAGCCAGTTAAAGGCCTACGCTAACGAGCGAGATATTCTTTTAATCGGAGATATTCCTATCTTTGTTTCCGGCGATAGTGCTGATGTATGGGCTGAGCCAAGACTGTTCCAGGTAGATTCCGATGGATTCCCTACTGTTGTAGCCGGAGTACCACCAGACTATTTCAGCGCAACAGGTCAGTTATGGGGCAATCCTCTTTATGACTGGAAATACCACAAAAAGACTAATTACGAATGGTGGATGGAACGTTTCAAAACACAGTTCTTATTAAGCGACATCGTCCGCATTGATCATTTCCGTGGTTTAGAAAGTTACTGGGAGATTCCTGCCGACTCTGAAACTGCTTTAAATGGTAAATGGGTTGACGGACCAAAGGATGAATTCTTTGAAGTATTAATTAAGACTTTTGGAGAAGAACCTCCAATTATCGCAGAAGATCTTGGTATCATTACCGATGATGTACGCGCATTACGCGACAAGTTTGGATTACCAGGCATGAAGATTCTTCAGTTTGCATTTGAGGACGAAGACAGCAATTATCTTCCTTATAATCAGCCATATAACTGCGTATGCTATACAGGAACTCACGACAACGACACAACTACAGGCTGGTATGCAACCGCATCTGAGAAAGCCCGCGATAAAGTACGCCGCTACATGAATACAGACGCTTCGCAGGTTAGCTGGGACTTCATCCGCACCTGTTTCGGTTCTCCTGCACGTTTTGCGATCATTCCTGTTCAGGATTTATTCTGCCAGGGAAGTGACTGTCGCATGAACACACCAGGAAAAGCAGACGGCAACTGGGCTTACCGCATGAAGAAGGAACTTCTTACAAGCGATGTTGCAAAACGCCTTTATGATGTGACAAAACTTTACGGACGCTAGAGTGTGTTTGAAAGGGGGAAATTATGACTTTTCGTTCTATCTGCATTGCAGTTTATGTATTTTTCTATTTAATATTTACGACCCCAATGCGGGCTCGTTTAAAAAAGCTGGAGAAGACGGATCCACAGGAAGCTTCTCGCATTGCACAGGAGCAAGTTCAGAAAGTATTTAAGCATCTTTTGAAAATATCCGGTGTTACCATAGAGGTAAATGGACTGGAAAATATCCCGGATGAAGCTTCACTCTTTGTAGGAAACCACAGCAGTTACTTTGACATCATCGTTACAGGTGCTACTATTCCCGGCGGTGTAGGCTTCGTTGCAAAAGACAGTCTCGGAAAGATTCCCGGACTTTCTTCCTGGATGAAGCACATCCACTGTCTGTTCTTAGACCGCAGCGATGTGCGTAAAGGATTACAGACAATTCTTGAAGGTGTAGACTATTTAAAAGAAGGGTACTCCATGTGCATCTATCCAGAAGGCACAAGAAGTACAACCGGCGAACTTGGAGAATTCAAGGGCGGCAGTCTGAAAATGGCACAAAGAGCCAAAGCACCTGTTGTTCCTGTTGCCATCACCGGCACACGCGACATCTTTGAAAATAATCCGGGACTTCGTGTTTATCCTTCGCATGTAACAATTTCTTTTGGCAAGCCATTCAAGTTTTCTGACCTTCCGGCGGCTGAGAAGAAATTTGCTGGCGAGCATGTTAAGAAAGCTATTGAGGATATGCTGGCAACTCAACAGTAACAAATCACATCCAGATTATTATATTAATCTGGATGCAATACTAAAAAAACAATCAAAGATTATGCTTACCCAGCAGTAACCAGCTTTAAAAAGCTTATTTATACGAAAAAGTAGCATAAAACCGTAATTTTTTCTTTTCAATTAACGTAAATAATGTTAGAATGAAATTTGTGTTATCAAAAAAAGAAAGAATAGGAGGAATATTATGAACCCATGGATTGTTTTTGCAATTATCCTTTTAGTTGCACTCGCCATTCTCGGATTCCTTTATTACAAAGGTTCCAAGCTTCAGAAAGAACAACAAGAACAAAAAGAACAGTTATTTAGCGCCGCTACTCCGGTTACTATGCTGGTAATAGATAAAAAGAGACTCCCTTTAAAAGATTCCGGTCTTCCACAGATTGTAATTGACCAGACTCCAAAGAGAGCCCGCCGCGCAAAAGTACCTGTAGTAAAGGCTAAGATCGGACCTAAGGTTACAAGCCTTATCGCTGATGAAAATGTATACGATTTAATTCCAGTAAAAGCTGAGATTAAAGCAATGATCAGCGGTATCTACATCACAAGTATTAATAACTTCCGTAAAGCTCCGGTTCCAAAACCAGAGAAAAAGGGAATGATGGCTAAGCTTCGTAAGAAGGCAGATGATATGACTACTAAATAAGTGGTTTGTTTTTGTGAACAGACAGACGAACCTAAAAAGAAGCCCTTATTATAAGGGCTTCTTTTTTAGTTTCTGTTTGTTGGGGCAAAAATCAAATTGCTAATGGAGCAGGCAAAATAAGCTTGGCGGTTCTTCAAAAGTCAAGTTACGAATAAAGTAGATGAAATCATTTTGAACCCATCCTTATTTTTCTGAATATCTCGTACTGTCGCTGTAGCTCTGCTTCTTCATCAAGTAATAATCCTTTTGCTTCTAATATTCTTTCAATAGCCTGAGATGGGTCTAATGTATGATATGGCAAAAATAATTCCCGTAATTCTTTAGGTTTTATGATTTTATAAACTCGTGCTGATGTGAATTCGTAGGTAATTGCAAAATATCTATAGATGTATCCAATCCAGTACATCTCATTATGAGTATATTTTACCGTTCCATAATGTGAAACTCCATATTCCTCATCCACTAACTGTAAAATATCATTTGCCTGAAGATTACTTTCAAGGATTGATTCGTCATCCATTCTTTTGGCTATATTGCTTTTCATAAATCTTCTAATAAAAATCTCAGAACTTGAATCCATTTTATCTATAGAATTTTCAAAGGCTGTTGCCTGAAGTTCACACAAAAGCAAGCCATCCCTATCTATCTTTTTCATACATTATCCACTTCCTTACACCAAAATTTCATCAATGTACCGGCCTTTGCCCCTATATTGCTTTCTGGCTAATTTTACTTTATTAGCTCCTAACTTCGACTCTTCAAGTCGTATATTCTTATAGTATTCTCTTTCATTTTGCGAAATATAACAACATTCTATAAGTTTTGCCTGCGATACTGCTTTTTCGCTTACAAAGATATACTGCATTCCAAGATTTGTTGCTGCAAGGCAGTGTTTACATTGTTCATCTGTAAGTTCTCCTTCAATAAATGAATTAATGATTTGAAACATACGATTATCTGCTATTGGTGCAATTATGTAATCACAAGCTCTCGACTGTTCTATAATTTTTTTATAACTGGATGATTCTTATACTCATCTAACGCACCTCTATAGTACGCAATTGTCATCATCCACTCTTGATTTACTTCATATCTTTTACATGTAAGATCATCATCATTAAAACAAATATAATATACCGATGAATTCTCAAATCCTGAAACAAACGATATTGCCTGTTCATAACTTTCTCCTGCATAAAAACGCTGACCAAAATCATTATTATGTCTGCCTCTGTGAATATCTATCTTCCCATCAATTTTACTTTTAGCTCCGTGAAAAAGTAATTTCTCATGTTTTTTTAAATCATCTCTCCAAAACATTTCCTTTAATTTATTAATCTTTATATTTTTAGCAAAAGCAAATGTATATAAGTTCAACATAAACTTGTTTATAACACATTACTTAAATAAGTTTTGATACAACACTACTCAATCCATCCTCCTCTCTAGAGCGTGTTTGAAAAATGCTTTCTGCAAGATGTACATCACAATTTGCGGGAAATTTCGCCTGAATGAGGGCGGCGTAGCGGGCTACGGCAACCGAATGAAGGCAAAACAAACCGTAAATTGGGGTGTGCAGCTTGCTGGAATGATTTTTCAAACACGCTCTAACCATAATGCACTCTCGGAATCTTTTTGTGAGTAAAGATGACGTTCCCAAAGAGGGAAGATAGCCGATTTATGGGGTTCAGAGGCTCGTCTGTTTATCATCTCAACCCAGTATAATCAAGAAAGAAACAAGTACAACTCACCATTTCCGCTCCCTCATTCCGATAAATATGTGCCTGATCTGTCTCAAATTTATAGACCTGATCTTTATTAATCGTCTGCGTATGTCCATGACATTCTATCGTAAGTACACCCTCTGTTACTGTAATGTACTCTCTTGTTTTTTCTCCATGGCTCCCACTCATATAGACCCCACCGGGTTCTATGTCAATCCGATATACTTCTACGGAATGAGAATCTTCATAAGGAAAACACGTCCAGACTTTATATTGCCCTTCCAGTTCTTTTGTAGGAAAAATTTCTTTTGGACTTACAAGGCAAAAGTCTTCTCTTGGAGGATCAATAAGTGTCTGAAATTCTATACGGAGACCGCTTGTAATCTTTCCAAGTACGCCAAGAGAGGGATTAGCTGTACCTTTTTCAATCTGAGCGAGCATACTTTTACTGACTCCAGTCTGCTCCGCAACCTCGCCAAGGCTCATTCCCTTTGACAGGCGAATCTGTTTTAAATTAACCGCCACATTATGAGATAAATAATCCATGAAACTCCTCCTTTGTGTGATTTAATTTATTGGGGAATGTAGGCTAACAGACGAACCATGAGAATACAATATTCTTTATCTGTGACTTTAGTCACTGCGAGAAAAAGTCTTCTATGAAAAGCCTCTCATGAAAAGTTATTGATTTTAACTCCGTTGCAAAAAACACAAAGTCGCAAAATCAATAACTTTTCATGAGAACTTTTCTAACATAAGTTTACTCACTCGCAGCTCCGAGGCCACAGATAAAGAATATTTTGATATTTTCTAAGTAATGTAGAAAATATCAATCCAAATTTCCAAATTGCCCTTTAATAAATCGAAATCACTAATTAATATTACCATAATATCAAAACAACCAGAAGCCTACAACTCAAATCCACATTAAGCTTCTAGTTATCGAAGGCAAAATCATATCACCATACTTGAGCAACCACAACAAGGCTAACTGCTCACAACTCAAATCCTCGCAGGGCTTCTATTTATCAAAGACAGAAACCGGGAGAATCGTATACTAGCATCTGTGACCTCGGAGCAAGGTTTGGATACGAGCGGGGAAGCGAGCATTCAAACCGCCGCGACTAAAGCCACAGATGCTAGTATACGATTCTCCCGGTTTCGTCTGTTGTTACTCTCAAATAGAAGCCAGCACCCTGTCAATTGCTGCGTCAATAACTTTATCAAGTTCTTTATCGTCTGCTTCTGGCATAAGTGTTGCTGCGTCTTCATCAGAAATAAGTTCAACAAGATCACCGAAGGATTCTTTGTATTTTCTCTTACATACAACATAAAATACTACACCGAGTAAACTCCAGGCTCCTACCATTCCCCATTCAGGAAGGATCAGGCTTCCGCCGCTGCCCGGGATACAGTACATACATACCATGAATCCGGACATGATGACTGCCATTGTTCCGAAGAATTTATAAGCTGGAACTTTATATGGTCTTGGCATATCGGGTTCTTTTTTTCTTAATATCATAAAGGAAACCGCTACCATACAGTAAGCAAGACAGCATGCGAAGTTACCTGCATCAGAAATCCATACAAGAAGCTGTCTTCCGGCAAATGGAGCAAGCATTGTAAGGACACCAATAAGAATAAGTGCATTAATTGGCGTTTTATGTTTTGGATGAAGTTTTGCAAATGTTTTTGGAATCATATAGGATTCTGCCATGGAATACATTGCACGAGAACCACCAATTAAGAAGGAGTTCCAGGATGTGATAATACCGCACATACCACCGACAATAACTACTTTTGCCATGATTTTCATTCCAAATGCTGTTCCCATTGCATCGGCTGTAACAAGTCCGGTTGCTTCCTGTGATTTTATGATCGCACCTGAGTCAAGAACAAGTCCTACAGCAATAATTACAAGTGCATAGAAAACAACGGCTAAAATTACAGATAAAATAAGCATTTTACCGATTTTCTTTGGAGGAACATTAATTTCTTCTGCTGCCTGTGGAATAACGTCAAAACCAATAAAATAAAATGGTGACATTGCTGCAACACCGAGAATTGCTTTGATATTAAGTCCTGCGGTGTTTCCGACAAACATCTGTCCATCTAAATTATCCACAGTACCATTAATTACGGAAGCTACAATCAATAAAATTCCTGCACCACCGATGATACAGGTAAGTACCGCCTGTAAAATAGCGGCTGTTTTCGCTCCCATAATGTTAATCAGCATAATCAAAAATGCGACTATAATTGCAACTGCAAGCCATGAAGCATATACATCAAATCCTGCAACAGTATACAGATACCCTTTTAAAAATCCCGGCCACAGGTAAGTGATGATCGTTGGAAATGCACAAGCTTCAAAACACGCTACACTGACATATCCTAAAACGATTGCCCATGTACAGATAAAAGAACCTGTCGGACCCATTGCACGATGACTGAATACGTGTTCTCCACCACACTGTGGCATTGCGGCTGTCAGCTCTGCGTAAGTCAGGCCTACGAAGAAAATCATAACGCCGCCAAGGCAAAATCCAAGTGCCGCTCCAAGAACGCCGCCCTTTTCAATCCAGTTTCCGGTTGATACAACCCAGCCCCATCCAATCATAGCTCCAAAGGCGATTACGAGGATATCCCAGGCACTAAATACTTTATTAAATTCCGATTCTTTCTTGTTCATATCCTGTCCCTCCTATTCGTGAAATACTTTCTTTGCTACTTCTTCAATGAGTTCTGCAGTTCCGTCAACGCCTAAAAGACTGCTGTCGATCAGCATATCTCTGTTATGACGGTCACCACGGTTACTTCCTGTCAGAGCAAGATGTCTCTTATGATAACGTTTATCTTTTTCTGTAATAAATAACTTTGCATCCTCTGCAGAAAAGTTATGGCTTTTCATAACATTTTCAATTCGAACATCTTCCGGTGAATAAATGAAAATTCGCAGTATTGGTTTCTGCTCTTTTAAAATGTAATCAGCAGAACGTCCAATAATTACACAGGATTCTCTGTCTGCAAGTTTACGGATAATTGTTTTCTGGACGTGAATCGCACGCTGTGTTAAGTCTGCATATTTGGAGAAAGAACCACGAACATCACCTTCTGCTCCTTTTCCGGCAATTGTTCCACCTTCTTCTACCTTTTCCATGATTTCTTTAGGAATACCAACTTCCTTGATAATCTTATCAACCGTATCACGATCATAAAACTTTATTCCCAAATCCTTTGCAACTTTTCTTCCGATCATGTTGCCTTTCGCGCCATATTCGCATCCTATCGTAATAACAAGATGTGCCATATTTTTTTCCTCTCTAACTTCTATAATCTTTTAATATAAATGTCGGCTATAATGCTTACTTTATAAAAATGTCATCTTTAAAACTTTGTAACTATTCAGAATTCATTCGCCAAATATATCTGCGACGTTTCTATCTCTGTCTGCTTTTTCTGTTCTTTCAACTAGAAAAAGAAAAGGGCATCACAAACTCACTTGTGACACCCTTGCCTAATAACGTCTTAACATAATGCTTTTACAGCTTCTTCAATAATCGCACAAGCCTCATCGCACTGTTCTTCTGTAACAATCAGTGGTGGAATCATACGAATGACATGTGCCCCGATTGCTGTGATAAGAAGCTTTCTGTCAAGGCAGCCATGTTTTACTTCCACACCAGAAATCTCATCGTCAAATTCTACACCAACGAGGAGTCCCTGATGTCTTACTTCTTTTACATGTGGGAGTTTCTCTAATTTCGCTGCAAAATAATCTCCGACTTTCTTTGCATTTCCTGCTAAGTCTTTGTCGAGAAGCTCTTCTACTTCCGCTAAAGCTGCTGCACAACTGATTGGATGTCCACCAAAAGTTGTTCCGTGAGAACCAAGTGTAAATGCTTTGGATACTTCTTCTGTTGCACAGATAGCGCCGATTGGCATTCCGCCGCCAAGACCTTTTGCCATAGAAACGATATCTGGTTTTACTCCATAATTCATATAAGACATTACTGCTCCGGTTCTGCACCATCCAGTCTGTACCTCATCTAACAATAAGAGCATTCCCTTTTCATCACAGAATTCTCTAAGTCCTTTTAAGAACTCTGGTGTTGCAGGATGAACACCACCTTCGCCCTGTACCGGCTCAACCATGATAGCGATTGTATTCTCAGTACATGCATTCTTAAATGCTTCTAAATCATTATATGGCGCATAGGAGAAACCATAAGTCATCGGACCAAAACCAACCTGGCATCCATTACCCGGCTGACCTGTTGCGGACATGGCACCAAATGTTCTTCCGTGGAATCCCATCTTAGCAGTTACGATATGATATTTATTAGGGCCGTATTTTTCAATACCATATTTACGAGCCATCTTAATCATCGCTTCGTTCGCTTCTGTACCGGAGTTCTGATAAAAGATTTTATCCATTCCAAGAGTCTTACAAACCTTTTCAGCAAGTAATGCCTGTGGAATTGTGTAAGGATAATTAAATGTATGCATGATATCGTCTACCTGATCCTTAACTGCTGCAACAACCTTTGGATTTCTGTTACCAGCGTTATTTACAGCGATACCTGCATAAAAATCAAGATATGGTGTACCATTCTCATCGTAAATATACATTCCCTTTGCTGTCTCAGCTAAGAAATCAAAACGCTCGTAAGTCTCGATCATATATTTATTTACTTTGTCCTTAATATCCTGTACTGTAAGTCCTGTATCTTTTAATTTCATGATAAAATCCTCCTTATTATCTAAAACTTTCATTTTCTTTTTACAAACCGGTTTTTATCATATGGGAAATGACATCTTCCCCATGAAACAAAAAAAGCAAAGACACTTACAAATTGTTGTAAGCACCTTTGCTTTAACTGTCTATTATTTTGTACGCTTATACAATATCACGTCTCTCTTAATCTGTCAACAGGTAATTTAAAAAGATTTTTTGTAGGTTTCAGACCCTAAATTCGAATGTTTTTGGTTTTTCCATTGCATTTTGTCTATTATATTGTTCGTGCAATTTGACAGACGACCCCAGAATTACTACAAAGCCTTTCTATATATCTCAGCGATTTCTTCCTGCGTAAATACCACTGGATTGTTTGCTACGCCTGCGGCGGATACTTTCATGCAGTTTTCCGCCATCCACGGAATATCCTCCTCTGCGATGCCGAGGTCGGACAGTTTGCATTCTAAATCAATGGCTTTTAAGAGTTCACGGATTTTATCTGCACAGTCAGCTGCAGATTTTCCGCCAAAGATTTTCGCGATGTTTCCGAATTTTTCTTCGTCTCCTTTATAGGATGCATCAATGACTACTGGTGTTAAGGCTGCAAGTCCCTGGCCGTGTACGATGTTTTTCAGTCCGCTTGCTGGATGTTCCATTCCATGTGCGAGGGTTACTCCGGCTGTGTTGATTACCATACCGCCGATTGTACTTGCCATTGTGATATTTTCCCACTCTTTTTTGTTTCCAGTTCCGTTGTATACAGAAACAAGGTTATTCGCAATGAGTTCAATAGCGTATAAGCTCAGTGCATCTGTGAGTGGCTGTGCGATTTTGGATGTGTATGCTTCAATATTATGGCATAATGCGTCAAATGTAACGGATGCGAGTACTTTTTTCGGCATTGTCATCATACATTCCGGGTCTACGATGGACACTTTGGCTACGATGGCATTACAGCGGAGAGACTTTTTATCCCCGTTATCAGGATTGGTGAGAACAGCAAATCCATTTCCTTCTGAACCGGTACCGCAGGTTGTAGGGATGAGTACTAATGGCAGAGCATCATCGCTACGCAGGCGATTATAGATGTAATCGTTGATATCCCCATCATTTTTACTTAAAAATGCAATCGCTTTTGCACAGTCCATGATACTTCCACCACCGATGGCAACGACAACATCACAACCATTTGCCTTTGCAAAATCTGCGCCTTCCTGCGCTGTTGTTGTGAGTGGATTCTGGCTTACTTTGTCAAAAAGAACTGTTTCTAAACCTGCTGCTTTTAAGCTGTCGTTTACCTTATCATAAAGTCCAGACTTTTTTGCACTGCTTTTTCCAGTAACAATCAATGCTTTTTTACCATAAGGTCTGGTCAGTTCTCCTGTCTCTAAAACTTTTCCAGAACCAAATACAATGTTTACCGGCAGAAAATAATTAAATTCCATGATGCTTCCTTCTTTCTTTACTTTGCAAATATTATGTTTCTAAAATATATTTAACACCAGCTTTTATTTTTTGCCAGTATTTTTTTACTCATTTCTTCTATCTAAAATAGCCTTTGCCTTTGCTCCTGGTACACTTCCTGTAACTATTTCTGGTAATGCTTCTCTTAACATATCGAATTTCTCCTTAATTCTAAAAGAAAAAGGTGCAATCCCAGCGTTTGCTGTTATTGCACCTTTGCTTGTTTCCTATTTATTTTTGTTACTTATTTATTTCATGGCATTACTATAACACAATTCTTTGATATTGCCATCGTCACAATACACAAGGTTGTTGTGCAGCATTCATAATTGCTGTTTCATTCAAGGCAAAAGCAGAAGGACAGACGCCCGAGAAGAGAGCCTATGCCATCAAATCAATCCCAAAAATTCATCAATCTGATATGCCATATACCAGTCGCTTCTATCTTTCGTAGAGTTGAGTGTTTTCCCCGTGATTTCAGCGATTTTTTTCAGATGATAGGAGACAGTATTTCTATGCAGATAGCATTCGGTTGCGACTTCCCCGATATTTCCGTTAGTTTCGAGGTAGCATTTTAAAATACGGATGTATTCGCTGCCGGTTTCCTGATCGAATCGCTCTAATTCGCCAAGCATTTTTTCTCGATACTTTTCCAGTTTTTTGATATTGCCGATTGAGAGCCAGAGTCTGCTTATGCCGAGTTCTTCTTCCTGACAGATATTTTTGCCTTTTTGTCTTCCCCAGCGACATAAATAGGATAAGTCTCTGTATTTTTCCCACAGGTTTTCTACCACAGTTTCTTCGTCACCGACTGCCATGTAAAGTTCTTTTTGCCGGGCAAAGCTTTCTGAAAATGTTTTTATCTGTTGGATTACATTTTCCCTTTCTGTGCCTGTAGGCATTTTTGCTACGAGTGTGATATACAAATCTCGCTGAAAAATGACGGAGAGTACCTTTTTCTCAGCAAATATTTGCTGGCACTGCCGGATAAAGCGGTAGAAGAACTGGGTATTGTCGAATTTATCGTCTGCCTGTATATCTTTATTGGCTGGGAAATAGCACTGAATCATGAAGAATTCTGTGTCTTTATGGATATGATTCTCATGCAAGACAGGCATATACTGTTGTTCTTCTTTACGGGAAAAGATTGCTTTCTGGAGTGCAGTTTCCAATCCGTCCTGCTCCTGCATCGTTTTATAGATCAGGTTACATAAATCTCTGTTAAAGTCTACGAGATGGACTTCCCACGGTAATGTAAAAACAGGGAATCCTGCTTCTTCACTGTATGCAATAACGCCCCTCGGTACTCTGGTGATGTATTTTCCAATATTAATAACCAGACCGCTTGCGCCTGTTTCATGCAGGCTTTTTACAAATCGGACGAGTGTCTCTTCGTCCTTTTCCCTGATTCCAGTTGTGATAATAAGCTCTCTGCCTTTTAAAAAGAGACATAATCCATCTCCTCGACGGTATGTACCCAGTCAACGAGATTTCTTAAGCCTCTTCCTCCGGCAACCAGCTTCATATTGTAACGGTGTAATGCCACCTCATAGATTTCTTCCAATATTATCGCCATTGTTACCTCTTTTTTAGTTTCTTCTATAAGTCATTTCACAAAATACTGCCAGACAAATAATGATACATAGATTAGTAATTCACGTCTTGGAATATTAAATGCTTTGCAGTATTTATAGTATTGCCATAGTTCTTCTTCCTACTCCATAAACTTCGCCAGCACCGTCAAATCATAATCTGATACCAACATTCCATTCATGATAAGAGAATATTTAAGCTGTAATTTAAAATGTGCATCTCCGTGTAATACACGGATTTTCTTCGTGTCGGACACCAGTTCCATCGGGCCTGCCGGGGACTGATAGAGGCAGTTCTTGTTATGCTCTGTGTCAAATACGAGTACAGAGTTGAAGTTGCCCGCTCCAGTTTTGCGGAGTTCTACGTTACCCGGAGAGATGGTGAGGCGGTTTTTAATGACCGCCCCTTCTTCTGTCCGCTCTGAATAAAAAATGTAATGCACACCATTTTTATGAATATAACTTCCTTCGGTAACCAGAGTGACGGGTTCTTCCTGATCGAACCCTTTCTGGATACCTGTTATCGTAAGCCAGACCTTTCTTGCCATAACTTTACACGTCGTATCTGTTCATTGCAAGATCGATAAGTTTCTGGACAAGAGCCTTTTTGCTTAAACCTCTTGCTTCCCAGAGCATTGGATACATACTGATAGCTGTAAAGCCTGGAAGTGTATTGATTTCGTTAAATACAACCTCGTTTGTATCTTTTGTCAGGAAGAAGTCTACTCTTGATAATCCGGAGCAGTCTAATGCTTTAAAGATTGCTACGGCATCTTTGCGGATTTCTTCTGCTTTTCCTTCTGGAAGTTCAGGATCTACGACCGTTCTGGATTCTTCGTTGTTGTACTTCGCATCGTAGCTGTAGAATTCTTCAGCAGATAATACTTCGCCAACACCAGAAGCCTTAGGCTCATTCATTCCAAGAACACCACACTCAATCTCACGACCTACGATTGTCTCTTCCACTAAAATCTTAGAATCGTGTTTTGCTGCAAGATTCAGTGCATCAATCAGTTCCTCTCTGTTCTCTGCCTTGCTGACACCCTGAGAAGAACCAGCTTTAGAAGGCTTTACGAATACAGGATATGGAACACCTGCTTCTACTCTTGCCACTACTTCATCCATGTGTGTAAGTTCATGTCTTCTTACGCCAACAAACTTTGCCTGACGTACCCCGATGGAATCTACAACGATCTTAGTGTAGAACTTATCCATAGAACATGCAGAAGCTAACACGCCACATCCTACATATGGGATTGCTGCTAACTCTAAAAGCCCCTGAACCGTTCCGTCCTCTCCGTTCATTCCGTGAAGGACAGGGAAAACAACATCGATAGAAATACGATCAACCTTGCCGTCTCTTTCTAAGAGAAGTTCCTTTCTTCCTGTATCCGGGCAGATATAAGCACTCGTCTTACTATTTACCCAGGAACCATCCTCAAGATGATCCAGTCTGTCAACTAACTTCCACTGTCCATCCTTTGTGATTCCTACCATAATTACGTTATAAAGATCTTTATCAATGTTTTCGATTACTGTTTTTGCTGAAACGAGAGAAACATCATGTTCAGAGGATTTTCCTCCCATAAGCACTACTATATTTTTATTAGCCAATATAATTCATCCTTTCAAAAGCTCATTTTAATTCATTTCACGCCTTATTCTAGCACATTGAAAAGCTTTTGAACACTGGATTTTAAAATAATTAAGATGTAACATTTACAAAAATTTTCCCTTTTTACGGCAAAATCCGCACTAATTTCTCATATTTCATGAAATCCTCTCTGGTAATTCCACACTCTCCAATTTCCCGGGGATTCTTTACACCTTTCTTTCCATCCGCATGATAATCGGAACCGCCGGAAATAATTAAGCCACGGCCTGCATAACGTTCTATCACTTCTTTTTTTATCTCGTCCTTTGTCATCGTGCCGCCGTAACTGGTCTTATCATATGTGTAAGAAGCTTCGATTCCATCAAGTCCAGCTTCAATTAAAACCTCTATAAATTCCTGTCTGGACATCTCTTTTCCTTTATAAGATACCGGCTCAGAAATAAGATACGGATGCGCCAGTATAATGATACCGCCAAGTTTATGAATCTCTTTGATAACAGAAACTGCATCCGGCTTCTCTCTCTTCACGCTAACTTCCTTACTGTTTTTCACATATAACTTTGCTTCTTTCCAGCTTTCCATATAGCCTTTTCTCGCCATAAGTTCAAAAATCATTTTCTTTTGAACAAACTGCTCCTGGACTGGGTAACCGTTATTCTGAAGAACTTCCTCCCAGGTCATTTCCATTCCCTGCTCGTTCAGAAGATCAATCAGCTTACGGTAACTGTTGACCTTACTGTTAATCGTAAATTCATCTAATTCTTTAAAATATGGGGCATTCCAGTCACAGCCAAGACAGACAAGATGTACATCATCAATATATGTCTCACAGGAAATCTCAATTCCTCTGAGAAGTTCAACTCCAATACCTTTTGCGTAGGCCGTAATCTCCTGTCTTTTGCCCCCGCCTAACTCTATCATCTCTGGCGGAACAATATCATGGTCTGTTATTGCCAAAATCTTCACACCGCGATGTACCGCGTGTCGAATATACTCTACAGGACTGTCATTTCCATCAGAACGATTGGTATGTCCATGTAAATCACATTCATAATTTGCCAGCATACTTTTCCCTCCCTGAAAACGTGTATTTTAAACTAGAAACTTGTTCTCTTTCCCGAAAATACTTCCAGATGCTTCTTCACTTCTTCTTTTACCGCATTTTCCACTTCGGTATCAAATGGAATCGGCGCAAACTTTTCACCGGAAAGAATGAGTTCTTTTGTCTTATCAAGGTACGCATTCTTCACTAATGTAGAAATGTTTACCTTTCTTCCGCCAAGTTCGATAAGACGGGTAAATGTTTCTGCAGATAATCCAGAACCGCCGTGAATTACGACTGGAGTTTTTTCTTTTCCAAGTTTCTCAACGAGTTCAAAATTAATTTTAGGAACACCGTGATAAATACCATGCGCTGTACCGATTGCCGGTGCTACCGCATCAATCTGGGAGCGCTCTACAAATTCCATCGTCTCTTCAAAGTCAGCACCAACGGCTTCATCACTTACAATTTCTTCTTCCACACCGGAAATAACTCCGATTTCTCCCTCAATCGCAACATTCCTGCTATGTGCATATTCTGCCATCTCTCTTGTATTTGCGATATTTTCTTCAAATGGCAGATGAGAAAAGTCCATCATAATGCTGTCCCATCCAGTATCTGCGCAAAGCTTTCCAAGTTCTTTATTACGGCAGTGATCAAGATGTAATGCAACTTCTATTTTCGCACCTTTTCTCGCAGCGTCCACAATATCATAAAGCTTCTGCGCTCCAAAATGTTCTACTGTCCCCGCAGATGTCTGGATAATCAGGTTAACACCGATTTCCTCTGCTGCTTTTACTGCTGCCTCTGCTGTCAGATAATTAAAAATATTTACTGCTCCTACTGCGATATTCTCTTCTTTTGCCTTTAACAGTACATTCATAAATCTGTTATTTTTCATGATGTTTCCTCCTTATTTTGTCATGCACTCTCGGAATCTTTTTGTGCTTGATTTTGTAAGAAAATTTTTGTCAGTTGTGCCCAGATTTTTGAGGTGTACACAGTGCGTACGTTGATAAAATCCGGGTGCAGCTGGCGGAAAATCAGCCGTAAAATCAAGTGCGGGAAAGACTCCACGAGTACATATTCCCATAACAATATTTAACTTATATTCTCTTTTGATAGTCCCATAATATCATACTTGTATATACAAGTCAATATATAAATTCACACTACAGCATATTTAAAGAATACTTTCTGCAAATTGAGGCGTGAAGGTTGCAGGAATGATTTTTCAAACACGCTCTGACGCTATTCTTTCTAATCATTAATACATCTATTCTATCGTCTTTATTCCTCATACTGTAAACGGATTTTAATTCGGTCTCCACGAAATACGACTTTCGTATATTCATATGGGCGGCTAATCTCATCATAAAGAACATCCCTTAACAATAATAATGGGTGACCTTTTTCTACCGCTAAAAGTTCTGCTTCTTCGTTAGAAGCAACCACAGATTCTAATGTTTCGGATACTTTCTTTTTGTGAATCCCATAGTTCTCGCTCAAAAGCACACAAAGCTGTTCTTTCTCTAACATCTCTACTGTTAGCTTTTCTTTGTATCTTGCATTAATATAAGATATATGAAGACTGATCGGATCTCCCTTAATATAACGAACTCTCTTAATCTTAAATACAGACTCTCCCGGTAAAAGATTGAGCTTTTTAGCTACTGTCTCACTTGAACGCTCTTCCTGACATTCAACAATCCTTGTCTCAACCTCATATCCCATCTTCTCTAACTGCTCACGAATACCGATATAGGATGGACTGACTGTCACAATCTTCTCTGCAACAAACGTTCCCTTTCCCTGCACTCTGTAAAGAAGGCCTTCTTTTACCAGATCGGTAAGTACAGAACGGACCGTCATTCTGCTCAGTCCATAAATAGAACTCAATTCATTCTCTGATGGAATCTTTTCATTCGCTTTCCACTTTTCAGAATCTATTGCATCAACGAGAATATCTTTTAACTGTTGGTACAATGGTTTTGGACTATTTTTCTCTAACATATTTTTCTCCTTACCTGTACAATGCTATAATAAAATATAAAATAATATCTAATAATAGTCAAGTTATACTAATATATC
>OLSL01001445.1_pt1 | contig 21766 bp, 18 predicted proteins | sample 1672511 | NCBI WGS metagenome assembly OLSL01 (sample SAMEA3136694, study PRJEB25190) | human gut metagenome | biome: human gut; feature: human-associated habitat; material: faeces | place: Austria | collected 2013
AAAGACATTTGATAAATTTAGTATTTGGGGATTTAATCATGCTTTGAGAATGGTTAAAAACAATAATCCTAATTATAAAAATGATAGTGGCATTTGTAAGGGTGGAGAAGATGGAATAGGATGTAATCATTGCTTTTACAAAGGAAGATGTAACCATCCATATGATCATGGTTTTAAACTAGGAATATTAGACATGTCATATATAAAAAATGATATTAAGCATACCGTTGAATTTGGAACAAAAAGAAGTATTTTAAATTATGTATATGTGTCTTTCGATGAAACAATGGGAGATAAGTCTTCTACAAAAGTATATACATACAATCAATTATTGCAATATATTGAGTGTAATCCAAAATCAGATAGAACAATTTTTTTTAAAACATTACCGTATGTATCAGAACTATACAATTTTTATATAGGATATAAATCTTATTATAAAAATTGTCAGAAAAGAATTATTAGCGACACAAAATAACCATTGAAAGGAGAAAAAGAAATGTTAGCAATAATGGGAAAAGCTGCGTCAGGTAAAGATACAGTAAAAAATATTTTAGTAAAAGAACATGGATTCAGTTCTATTATTACATATACAAATAGACCAATCAGACCTGGTGAAATACAAGATATTACATACCATTATATTACAGAAGATGAATTTTTAAAAAAAATAAATAAAGAACGTGGAACAACAATATTACTTACCAGTCATGATCTGGACGATATTGAAAAGGTATGTTCCAGAATTATAGTAATTGATCACGGTAAAAAGCTATTTGATGGAGATGCCGCACTATTAAAAAGGAAATATGCTTACAACAGATGCATAGTTGTAAAAACAGCATACGATCTACCTAAAGAAAATAAAATTTGCAATGAGTTGCCGAATATAACAGTTGAAAAGACTGATTCACACGTATATGAAATAAGTTTTAATCAAGATGAATATTCTGCTTATAACATCATTCAAAAACTTTCAGAGTATTTACCAATAGTTGATTTTTCCCTTCGAGAACCAAGTGTTGAACAAGTTGTAAAGAAAATTTACAATGGCGAAATTGAACGAGAGTTTGAGGTATAAGAATGCGTAAATATTTTAAGATTTTTACTTGTGGTGTTCAAGATGCTTCTGCATACAGAGGTAATTTAATAGTAGGAGTATTGTCAAATTTTATTATAACTGCTGTTATGTTTTATATATGGAAAGTTATATATGAAACGAACGTAATCATTGACAATTATAATTGGGAAGACATGAAAATATATCTTTTTATATCTTTTATTTGTAATTCTACGTTGTCTTGGTCAGCAGAAACGAAAATATCCAAAAAAATTATAACAGGAGAACTTACATCAGACTTAATAAAACCTATGGGATTTATGAGTATGACTTTCTTTGAGACAGCAGGAGCCGGTGTTCCGGTTTCTATGATTTCCATTTTAATTATGAGTATTGTTGCAATTTTTATGAAAATTCAAATGCCAACGAACCCTATCGTTTATTTTATGTTTATTATAAGCCTTGTATTTTCTTTTGTAATTAATTTTTTTATTTCATTTATTTGTGCATTGCTTTGCTTTTGGACAGAAAATTACTTTGGTATTACAAAATCGAAGCAAGTGATTGTTAATTTTTTTTCAGGCGCTTTAATACCTCTGACTATGATGCCAGGAGTACTTCAAAAAATTGCGTATGCATTACCGTTTCAGGGGATTGTTTATATTCCTTCTTCCATATTTATGGAAAGCACTGTTGGGAGAGATGCAATGTACCTTATTTTAAGTCAAATTGTATGGTGCATAGTTCTATATATCGTACAAGTGATTTTATGGCGTTGTGCAATTAAGAAAGTGGTAATTAATGGCGGATAAGGGGGAATTAGTTTGATTAAGCAATATAAAAGGTATCTATCATTATATTTTAAAATGTTAATGCAAAGTTTTAAAACTATGCTTGAATATAAAGGCGACTTTATTTTGTTAATGGTAACAACAATTGTAGGTCAAATGTCTGGTTTGTTCTTTATTTACCTTATTTATCAAAAAGTACCTACGATTGCGGGATGGTCTTTTTGGGAAATCATATTTATATACGGAATTTTATATTTTTCAGAAGGAATCATATCTTTTTTATTTGAAGGAACATGGCTGCTGAATGGGTTAATCAATCACGGAGAATTGGATCGGCTTCTTTTGCGCCCCGTGCCAATAGTTGTACAAGTACTGTCAATGAAAATGAATTTTGATGGTTTGGGCAAGATAATTTTAAGTATTGTTATTATGTCTCAGGCACTGATGAATATATCAATACAGTGGAATATTGGAAAAATAATCATGCTGATTGTTTTTGTGGTATCAGCGTCTGTTATTCGAGTATGCTTAAATATCGTGGCAAATAGCAGTTCTTTTTGGCTAAAAGGCTCCAGAAACTCCCTGCCTCATATGGTGTATACGATTTGGGAATTTGGAAAATACCCAATTAATATTTTTAGCGGTGCAATTCAGTTTATACTTTTAACAATTTTACCATATGCTTTTATGGGTTTTTTACCTGCAGCATATATGTTTGATAAACCGATTTATGCATCAGTAGCACTTATAACACCAGTAGTTGCATTTATTTGGATTATTATATCTGTAGTTGTATTTAGATTAGGCCTTAATAGATATGAAAGTACAGGAAATTAGGAGGGTTTTATGAAAATAGCAATTATATCAAGTGTTTATGAACAAACACCACCATTAAGGTATGGTGGAATAGAAAGAGTATTAGACTTTTTGGTAAAGGGACTTAAAACAAAGGGGCATGATGTGACATTGTTTGCAACAGGGGATTCCAGTTCTCCTTGCAATTTAGTTCATTTTTTTGATCATCCAGTTGTGCCGTACGAGCCGAATGCTCAAATTATTCATTCGCAAAAAGCATGCAGATATATCAATGAACATAACTTTGACATCGTGCATAATAATGTGGATATTTCAGTTGGTTTAAAAGATTTGCTGAAAGTTCCCATGGTGCATACATTGCATATGGATGTATTAAGCAAAAGTAAGCAGTTTATTTTTAGTCATTTTAAGGATGCAAATTATGTGGCTATTAGCGATAAGCAAAGGCAAAATGCTGAAAGTTATGGACTAAATGTTGTATCTCGCATTTACAACGCAATAGATGTAGAAAATTACAGCCCTTCTTTACATAGAGGAAAGTATTTGGCTTATTTAGGAAACTTTGCTCCTTTTAAAGGACCTCATATTGCTATTGAGATTTCCAGAAAAACAGGAATTCCATTAAAATTAGCTGGAAAAGTAAATGCAATGGGCAAAGAATATTTCGAAAAAGAGATAGAACCTTATTTGGACAATTCTAATATAGAATATGTAGGTGAGTTAAATGATGTAGAAAAAAGAGAGTTTTTAAAAAATAGCATGGGTGTATTGTTTCCATCAACATGGGATGAGCCTTTTGGTTTGGTAATTATTGAGGCAATGGCCTGCGGTGTTCCTGTTATTGGATTTCCTGTTGGCGCTGTACCTGAAATAATAAGACATGGAGAAAATGGTTTTATTGCAAAAGATGTTAATGAAATGTGCAGTTATACAAAACAGCTTAGTAATATAGATGCTCAAACCTGTCATCAGTATGTTGTAAACAATTTTAGTGTTGAAAGAATGGCAAATGAATATGAAGCTGTATTTAATAAAATTTTAAATACAAAACTATAAATGAGTAAATCCCAAATATTGCACAAAATAAAGACACCCTCTACGAAAAACAGATACGGACGTCAGCCTTGTGACCGTTGGCGGACGTGAATTTTATGTGTATCGGTATGAAGGAAAATTCAATGATATCCCAAATGCGGCAGTGATCCTCAGTTATCCGAAGGAAGCTTTTGGAAATCCCAGATACGTACAGCAGGCGGTGGCCGATGGAACTATTTTTTGTCAAAGCAAGGGAAAACTTGCACTGGATAAATATCAAATCTTCATGCTTTTATAAAAAATGGAGCATCGCTGGAAGCCGTTTTCGAAATGATAGGGTAATTTTGTGTAATTTTCAATATTTGCTCAATTATAGAAGAAATAAAACTGAAATAGCAGGAACAGAATTTGTTTTCCATAAATTCTGTTCCTGCTATTTTTTAATGTGATTCCTTATGCGTTCGTATTGGCTGTCAGCGCTTTTTTCTTCCAGTTTCCTCTCTTATAGAAGAGGAATGTCAGCAGCGCACCCATACACCAGCATACCAGCAGAGAGATCCAGAGTACCTGATATCTTCCATTTGGAAGTTCCGGGGTTCTGGTGAGGAAAGCAAGACCGTAAGCCAGAGGCACACGGATCACAACGGTGGTGATCATGGAGATCCACATGGGGGTCATGGTATCACCTGCTCCACGCATGACACCGGAGAGGGACTGGGTGATCGCCATGGCAAGGTAGCCAACGGCGAGTATCTTCATCATGTTGGCACTGAGAGTTACCAGTTCCGAAGTATCGGTAAAGATTGCCATCAGGTTTTTGCCGAAGACCAGGATCAGAAGAGTGATCACCGCGGAGGTTCCCAGCGCGATGGCGGTTCCCTGACGGGCTCCCTGCTCCACGCGGTCCATACGATGTGCGCCCACATTCTGTCCGGCGTAGGTAGTCATGGCAGTTCCGAAAGAGAAGTTCGGCATCATCGCAAAACCATCCACACGCATGATGATGACATTGGCTGCGATGACCATCTCGCCGAAACTGTTCGTCAGAGACTGTACGATAACCATGGCCATGGAAAAGATGGCCTGGGTGATGCCGGAGGGGAGTCCCAGCCGGATGATCTCCAATGTATATTTCTTTTTCATCTTCAGATGGCGGAATTTGAAATCAAAGATATCTGTCATCCGCAGCAGTTTCCAGAAACAGAGGATAGCGGATACGGCCTGTGCGATGACGGTTGCATAGGCGACACCGGCGACACCCATCTGAAAGCGGGAAACGAAGACGATATCCAGAATGATATTCAGGACAGTTGCCACCAGAAGATAGATCAGTGCCGAGATAGAATCGCCGAGTCCGCGAAGAATTCCACAGAGGATATTATAATAGGCACTTCCCATGCAGCCAACCATCAGAATGACCAGATAAGAGGTACACCAGTCAATGATGGAATCAGGCGTATGGAGCATCTCCAGAAGCGGCCGTGAGAGAACGGCTCCCAGAAACATAATGATCAGGGAAGAAATTGCGGTCAGTGTGACGCAGTTACCGATCGTCATGGACAGCTCTTCCCGTTGTCTTGCACCAAAATACTGAGATACCATAACGCCGGCACCTACGGAGATTCCTACAAAAAGTACCAGAAGCAGGTTCAGGATCGGGCTGGCGCTTCCTACTGCCGCCAGGGCGTTGTCGCCCACGTATTTTCCGATGACAATACTGTCCACGGTGTTGTAAAGCTGCTGAGCGATATTGCCGATCAGCATGGGGATTGTAAAAATTACAATCTTCTCCCAGGGTTTTCCCACCGTCATATCGGACGGCGCGAAAAGTTCTTTGATGGTCATAAGTGCTATACTCCTTTTTGGTGTAAAATTTTGCCAGATACCGGTATTGTGTAAAACTGGCTCTCTTCATACTCATAGTATAACTCGTTATAAGGTGGAAGACCAAACGTTTTTTGGTAGATATTCAAAAAAATGAATATTGACAAGGAGACAGGGATTATTGTACAATCAAACCTAATTAAAAGGAGTAACCTATGTTTGGAAATCTGCGTTTGTAGTGTCGTCAGTACGGTGGAGCCATCCGGTACTTCAGGAAAATGGTGAGACTTTTATTGCAGTATTTGATATGCAATAAGAGTTTTTTTATTTTACCGGAAATTGCTATTCTTTGTTCTGTGATTTTTGTAACTATCTAACTATCTGGAAAAATTCAAGGAATACATATAAGGCAAAAGGAGGAGAAAGATATTGGATTTAAGTAATGTATCTATTAAAAAAATACGGGAGCTTATTGTGTTTACAGCACTTCTTGTTGTTGCCCTGTGGAAGTTTGATGTAGTGCTTGATGTGCTGAAAACAATAGGGCAGATTATATTTCCGTTTATACTTGGCGGAGCGATTGTATTTGTGATCAACGTGCCAATGAGTTTTTTGGAAAAGAAAATTTTTGAAAATGTAAAAAAAGAAAATAAGGCAGCGAGAAAACTGGCAAGACCGGTCAGTCTGCTTCTCACGATCGTATTGGTGGTTGGCGTGATTGCACTGGTGATGATTGGCGTGATTCCTCAGCTTACGAAGACAATGGGAAGTTTGATGATAAATATCACAGATTTTATTCCGCAGATTAAAATCTGGATCCGCGATTTTTTTCACGATAACCGGGAAATTATGAATCTGGTAGACCAGGTGCAGTTTAACCCGGATCAGGCAATCAGGTGGGGAATAAGTCTGCTTGGAAATGGTGCGGGAAATATGATGAATACAACAATGTCAGCGGTGGGATCCATATTCAGCGGACTGACGACCTTTTTCATTGCTTTCTCCTTTGCCTGCTATGTCCTTTTTCAGAAAGAAAAGCTGCATGTACAGGTCAGAAAAGTACTTTTTGCTTTTCTTCCAAAACAAAAAGCAGAAGCATTTCTTAAAGTCTGTTCTCTGACGTATCGGACATTCGCAAACTTTCTTACAGGCCAGTGCCTGGAAGCTGTGATTCTCGGCTGTATGTTTGTTGTTACACTGAGCATTTTGAGAATGCCGTATGCACTTTTGATCGGAGTTCTGATTGCATTTACAGCATTGATTCCTATTTTTGGTGCTTTTATCGGGTGTGCCGTAGGAAGTTTTTTGATCCTTATGGTAAGCCCGAAGCAGGCAATTATATTCATAATAGTATTTCTGGTGCTGCAGCAGATTGAGGGAAATCTGATTTATCCTCATGTTGTCGGCGAATCTGTAGGGCTTCCGTCAATCTGGGTGCTGGCAGCAGTTACGATCGGTGGAAATCTTATGGGGATCGTAGGTATGCTTGTTTTTATTCCGCTGCTGTCGGTGGTCTATACTATTTTTCGGAAAGTTGTGTATCTGCGCCTGAAAAAACGACATATTAAACAGGTGACAGCGACAGATATAGAGGAATATACAGAAAAAGAAACTGCCAGTACAGAGAAATAAATTTGGATCTTTTTCAACAGACGGGCGTGACATCGACTTATTAAGGAAGGCAATGAGTGATGTTGACGAAAAAGTCCGTATGCAGATAAAACAGGACAAGAAAATGGAAAAACAGAGGGAGATAATCACAGCGCCTGGCTGTGATTATCTCCCTCTGTTTTTTCTTGTGGAGCCGGAATGAATGATCATATAGCAAAGCCGATTTATGTGGATGAACCGCTGCTGATATCAAAGAAAAATTGTAACTATTCAGTAGCCACTGTGAAGGTACTGAACAGTTGCGAAAAATTTTAAATAAAAAGACGAGTAAACTTTTTTACCTGTTCCGAAAAAATATCCCAAAGTTTTCTTTCACCATATATTATGTAAGTAAACTTTTGTTTATTATGCAGAGGTGCTATATTTTTTTTATGGTCTTGATGTGCCCTCTTCGTTTGTGTATAGTCTGCATTATAAAACAGAAGAGCAAGGAGAAAGAATATGAGACTGGCAGCGATCGGTGATAACTGTGTGGATTTTTACGAAAAGCAGGGCTGGGCATATCCCGGAGGAAATGCGGTGAACGTGGCTGTCTACGGGCGACAGTTGGGTATGGATGCAGCATATCTGGGCTGGATCGGCACAGACAATTTTGGTGATATGATGCAGGAAAAACTGAAAGAACAAGATGTGGAAACTGTTCGCATGCAGAGAAAACAGGGGAAAACTGCTATTACATACATTGAACTTCTGGATGGAGACAGAAAATTCGGAGAAGATTTTCTGAATGTTTTGGAAGGATTTCAGTTGTCTGACGGGGATTTGCAATATCTGGCCGGATTTGATTGTGTGCATATGGCGGTTTGGGGGCAATGTGATTCGTGCCTTGGTAAATTGCCACAGGAAGTAAAAATTTCCTATGATTTTTCGAATCGATACGGAGAAGAAAAGATAGAAAGATTAGCTCCCTATATTGATTATGTGTTTTTCTCTTGTGAAAAGGATGATGCTTTTACGAGAGATCTTCTGAAGCGTGTAAAGGAACAGGGAGCAGGTCTGGTTATCGCCACATTGGGAGAAAATGGAAGTGTAGCCTACGATGGAAAAGAATTTGTTGTAAGCGGTATTGTGGAGGCAGATGTAGTGGATACCCTTGGAGCGGGAGATTCTTACATTGCCGGATTTTTAAACAAAGCACTGGAAGGTGAACCGTTAAAAAGGTGTATGGAGGCAGGAGCGGAGAAGGCAGCTCTCACAATCAGCCATTTTGGAGCCTGGTAGAACACAGATAACTATAAAAAAAGAGAAAGGAAGAGGGACATGTTAAAATTAAACAAGGAAGAAGTGCATTTTTTAGTAACAGCAGAGATGAAAAAAGAGGTCGCAGATTTTTTGGAAGCAGTAGATGCCAAGATAGCACCTGTACTGGAATATATAAAAGAAAATCAGGTTGAACGCGTTTGCTTTATTGGATGTGGAAGTTCCAGCGCTGCCGGAAGCACAGCAAAATATCTGGCGGATAAATATACAACTCTGACTGTGAATGCATATACGGGATGGGAATTCGTTGATTCCATGCCTGTATATGGAGACAGAAAAACACTGGCAGTTTTTATTTCCCAGTCCGGAACTACAGAAGAAATTGTAGAAGGTCTGAGAAAAGCCAGAAATCAGGGATTTATGACAGTTGGAGTGTGCAACAAGAGAGAAGATAACCCGTTGGGAATGGAAGCGGATTATGTGGTGGATTACCATGCAGAGGCTATGTGGGAATGCCAGCTTGTTGCGCTGTATACCCTGATAGCCCGTATGGCTTTGGAACGTGGAGAAAGTACAGAGATTATGGAGAAGATTCTGTCTGATATGAAACGTTTACCGGAAGTGCTTGGACATCATGTTGAAAACTTTGAGGCAAAAGCCGTGGAAATGACAAAACCGCTTCGCAACCTGAAAGGATTCTACACCGTATCCGCCAGCTCCATGGTGCCTCTTGCTTATAAAGAAGGTGTTATTACCGGAATGGAATTTCTCTGGTCTCATGGTGCGGTGATACAGGCGGGAGAATTCCGTCATGGACCTCTGGAGATTGTAGAATCCGGTGTTCCGTTTTTGTTTTTGGTTCCTACAGATTCCTCCAGAGTGATTACACAGAGAGCCCTTAAGTTTGTTGAGAAGTGGAAGGGGACAGCAATTGTTCTGGATTATGCAGACTTTGCTATGGGACTTCATGATGATCTGGCACCGTTCGTTATGTTTGTACCGCTGGAATGGTTCTGCTATTATTTTTCGATAGTAAGAGATCATAATCCGGATGACCGCAGATATTATGGGGTTGTTGAATATTAATTTGGTAAATAAATTTACTAAAGACGAAAGAAAATGGACTGTTTTGTGATAAAACAGTCCATTTTCTTTATGTAAATTTACTAAATAACAGGTATGATAAATTATACAAAAGTGATAAAAATATATATTATACACAAAAAAACAGAAGAATAACCAATTATATTGTTGACAAATCCTATTATTTCAAGTAATGTGATGGTATAAGGAATGAAAATAAATTTACTAAACACAAAGAAATATTAACTAAATTACATCGGAGATAAATGTACAGTCAGACGATGTGATTTAATTAATCAAGAGGTGGGAATATGGCTACAATACGAGATGTCGCCCGGAGAGCCGGGGTATCTGCAGCATCTGTATCCAGAGTTCTGAAAAATGACACTACCTTTTCTGTATCTCAGAAGACAAGGGAAAGGATTCTGGAGGCGGCAGGCGAACTGGGATACAACAAATGTTTTGAATACTCAGCCATTCAAGGTACAAGAGGAACCATAGGAGTTATGCTTTTGTATGGCGAGGAAGAAGAAGTGGAAGATAAATTTTATCAGATTATCCGCGTGAATATAAAGATGGAACTTGAAAAAAACGGATTTAAAGTAAAAGAGGTCTTTGAATCTATGCTGGATGCCAACGCATCGAAGATATCCGATTATCAGGGGTTGATCTTTGTAGGATATTCCACACTCTGGTATCAAAAGAAGGTGTTCAGACAGGCTGTTCTGGATTCCGGATTGCCGGTGGTATGTGCGGACTTTCACCTGAAAGATGGATCGCTTACAGCTGATTGCGTGATAAACGATTTCAAACAGGCAGTAAAGAAAGTTATAAATATTTTCCTAAAAAAAGGATTTGATTCTATCGGATATATGGGGACATACGGGCTGGAAGCGAATGGTAAGATTCACAGAGATGAACGTTTTCTTTATTTCCGGCAGATTATGAAAAGTCTTGGAAAGTATGATGAGAAAAATATCTACCTGTGTCCATCCAATCACACACAGTTTGGATATGAGCTGGGAAAAGAAATTATCCGAAAAGGAAGGCTTCCACGAGCGGTATTTGTGGAAAACGATACCATGGCCATCGGTTTTCTGAAAGCTTTGAAAGAAGAGAAAATTTCTGTTCCGGGTGATGTGGCGATTGTCGGGTGTAACGATGATCAGGTGGCATCCTTTGTAACTCCTGGGCTTTCCACTGTGAAGTTACATAATGACCTGGTCGGAATGATGGCAGCAAAGACATTGATGGAATGTCTTTACACGAAAAGAGAACAAGGTTTAAAAATCATTGTACCAAATCAGTTGATTCTCAGGGAAAGTTGCCCTGAATAAAAGTAGAAAGGGGAAAGATATGGAATACGTATACAAACACATGGATTGGAGTAACGTAGAGGTCCTTGGAAGAAATCGTCTTCCGGTCAGACCGTTTTATTGTGGTTATCCGAATAAGGAATCGGCAAGACAGGGAAGAAGAGAAGAATGTTCCAATTACCGTCTGTTGAACGGACAGTGGAAATTTGCTTATTATGAGTCACCGTTTTATGTTCCTGACACATGTATGGAGAAGGCATATGACGATCGGGAGTTTGGCATGATGCCGGTTCCCGGACACTGGCAGCTGAATGGTTATGATTATCCACATTATAATGATGCGATAGCATTGTTCCCGATTCTGGATGACCCGGGCATACAGGCAGACAATCCTACGGGTGTTTACCGGTACACTTTCCAGGAGGAGAAACAAAAAGACAGGGAATATATCCTGAGGTTTGACGGGGTTGAAAGTGCTTATCACGTATGGCTCAACGGTACATTCATAGGATACAGCCAGGGGCCTCGTAACACAGCTGAATTTGATGTGACAGAAGCATTACAGGATGGGGAAAACGTGCTGGCGGTGATCGTCTACAAATTCAGTGATGGCAGTTATCTGGAAAATCAGGATATGTGGTGGTTTGCCGGAATTATCAGAGATGTATCTCTGATCCGGAGACCGAAACATCATATGCTGGACTGGCGGATCGTATCTGATCTGGTTATGGAACAGAATGAGACGACCGGAAAGATTTGCCTGGATGCAGTGTTTGAAAATCATACGGAGGATGAGACGGCGCTTACTGTTGAGATGGAAGTAATGGACGGCGAACAGGTCATCTTCAGTGAAAGCCGTGAGATAAGTGGTAAAAAAGGCGAGACAGAATATGTGACAGAGGTAATTCTGGAGAATATAAAACCCTGGTCAGCAGAATACCCTGAGTTATATCGGGTGATCCTTACCCTGAAGAAACAGGGAGAAGTTCTGGAATCCTATGGAGAGTGGACAGGATTCAGAAATATTTGTGTAAAAGACGGATTATTCCTGGTAAATGGAAAGGCTATCAAATTAAAAGGAGTAAACCGACATGACTGGAATGAAAATACAGGACGATGCATTACAAAAGAGGATATGCTGGCTGATCTGTATCTGATGAAACAGAACAATATCAATGCAGTACGAACCTCGCATTACCCGCCACATCCTGATTTTCTGGATATGTGTGACCGTCTTGGACTTTATGTGATGGAGGAAGCTGATCTGGAGTGTAACCAGATGGCTTATACCAAAAACATGAATAAGATCAGTGATGATACGATCTGGGAAAAAAGCTATGTGGATCGTGCGGAACGTATGGTAAGAAGGGATAAGAACCATCCAAGTATTCTGTTCTGGTCACTGGGAAACGAATCAGGATTCGGAAGCAGCTTTGTAGCCAGCGGAAGATTTATAAAAGAGTATGATCCAACCAGACTGGTTCATTACGAGGAAGACAGGGATGCTTCTATAGCTGATGTGTACAGTACCATGTATACCAGACATAAGGCATTGGAGATCCTGGGAAGAGACACTGCAAAGAAGAAACCTCATGTAGTATGCGAGTACGCACATGCAATGGGAAATGGCCCGGGAGGATTAAAAGAATACTGGGAAATATTTGAACGATATCCAAGGCTGCAGGGCGGTTTTATCTGGGAGTGGGTTGATCACGGTATTAAAAAATATGACAGCAACGGCAAAGCTTACTATACATATGGCGGAGATTACGGGGATTATCCAAACAGTGGGGCATTTTGTTGTGATGGACTGATCCAGGCAGACAGAAGACCGACGCCAGGTATTTTACAGGTAAAAAAAGTAATGGAGCCGGTAACATTTATCGATTTTGATAAAACCACAGGTGAAATTACAGTTTGCAATAAATATGATTTTACTGACCTGTCTCATCTTGAAGGTACATTCAAGGTTCATACACTGCAGGGAATTCTGCTGGAAGGTAAGGTGGATCTGAGTGAGGTAGCACCACATGGATGCAAACGCATCACGGTATATGATTCTGCAGAGTCAGGAGCATGGTGCGATGAACAGGATATCTGGCTGACGATCACAGTATGTTACAAAGAAAAACAGATCTGGTCGGAGGAAGCTCATCATGAGGTTGCGTTCCATCAGGAATGTCTCAATAAAGCAGTTCGGAAGACAGTGAAAGAGCCGGCAGATAACGGAAGCTCCGGAGAACTGCATATGGTGGAGAAAGCAGGAATTATTTATGTGGAAGGCCAGAATTTTACTGCCGAGTTTGACCGGGTTCATGGATATTTAAGTGGTTATACATTGAATGGCGAACGGTTAATCTGCAAAGGACTGGGGCTGAACCTCTGGAGAGCACCTGTTGACAATGACAAGAATGTGGCTGAAATCTGGGAAAAAGCGATGTTGAAAGCCATGACAAACCTTGTTGAAAAGGTGACGGTAGAGGAGAAGGAACAGGAAGTGGTTATCTCCGTTTCACAGATCTATGCACCGATAACGGTTGACTGGAAAATCATTGTGAAGGCTGAATATCACATTCAGGCAGATGGTCTTATAACCATGAGTTATCACGGAGTGCCAACCGGTGTGCAGCTTCCGGAGAGTTTTCCGCGGATCGGTATGCGGTTTGTGCTGGATAAAGCCTGTGAACAGGCAGTCTGGTACGGAAGAGGACCTCTGGAAACATATCCGGACTGTAAAGAAGGCAACGCGATAGGCTGCTGGGAGAAGAACGTGGAAGATTTCTATTTCCCTTATGTACTGCCTCAGGAGACAGGTAATCATGAGGATACTCGCTGGGCTGCGTTTGTGACAGAGGCGGGTAACGGAATCTGTATCGCATCGGATAAAGAATTCTCTTTTGGAGCATTACATTATACACAGGAAAACCTGACACAGGCGACACATACAAATGAACTTCACAGAACGGAAAATATCCAATTATCTGTTGATTATGCACAGCATGGTCTGGGAAGTGCAAGCTGGGGTGCCGAGTGTCTGGAAAAAGATAAACTGTATCCGGAACCGTTTACATTTACCTGGAAGATTTTCGGAACCGAGAAGGAATCGCTGGCAGAGCGGGCCGAGCAATACAGAAGAAAGTAAGAAAGGAAGGGAAAAGATGGAAGGAGACAATGAAAGAAGAAGGAGTTTTGTAAACAAAAAAACAGCACCGTACATATTTTTGCTGCCAATGATACTTCTGTTCGGAGTATTCATGGTATATCCGGTAATTAAATCCCTGGCACTGAGTTTTTATGATTTTGAAGGTGGAGATTATCTGTTCTGTGGCATTAATAATTACGTGACCATGTGCAAGGATCCTGTATTTTGGAAATCCCTGGGAAATACATTTATCTATCTGGCGATCCAGGTGCCGGTTATGGTGATACTTTCCCTGATACTGGGAGTTCTGGTAGAAGAAAGTTTTCTGAGATTCAGAACCTGTTACCGCGTCAGTGTGTTTTTACCGTCCGTTACAGCCTTGGTTGCGTATGCGATGATTTTTAAGCTGCTGTTTAATACAGATTTCGGTCTGGTAAACCATATTCTCAGAACTTTTGGTTTGGGTGGCGTAGACTGGCTGAATACTGTATGGGGTGCAAGAGCAGTTGTCATTATGGGTATCACCTGGAGATGGACCGGATATAACACGATCATTATGATTGCTGGTCTGAAGGGAATCCCCATGGAACTGTATGAGTCAGCAGATATAGATGGGGCATCTTTCCTGCAGAGATTCTTCCGAATCACAATCCCTATGGTAAAATCCATTATTCTCTTTGTGAGTATCACATCCACCATAGGAACTCTGCAGCTGTTCGATGAATCCTTTGTACTGACAAAAGGAGGACCTGACAATGCCACGATAACTATAGGACACTATCTGTACAATACCGGATTCTCCTATTACAAATTCGGATATGCAGCGGCACTCAGTTATGCGTTGGTGCTTATCATAGGCATACTGTCCTTTGTGCAGTTTAAAGCTACAAATGGAGGTGACAATTAGTGAAAACAACAGGAAAGAAAATAAACGGACGTAAAGTTTTTACCTATGTGTTCCTGACCATTGCGGCACTGATTTCCCTGTTTCCCTTCTACTTCATGTTTGTGTCTGCAACAAACACGAATGCGGAAATTTTGAGTGCAACACCTAAGTTGATTTTTGGCTCTCATCTGGTAGAAAATTTTAAAAATCTGAACAAAAAGATGGATATCCTGCGGATACTTATGAATTCTACCATTATGACAGTGACCTATACTGCACTCTCTATCATACTGCACTCCATGGCAGGATATGCTTTGGCGAAATTTGAATTCAAAGGGAAGGGCTTACTGTTCAGTCTGATCATGGTAACTATGATGATTCCGTCTCAGGTCATGTATGTGCCACTGTTCACACTGATGAACAATATTGGATGGGCAGATACGTACCAGGCAGTGGTATTGCCCGGACTTGCAGGTGCTTTTGGTATTTTCCTGATGAGACAGAATATGTTAGCATTTCCAACATCTTTGATCGAGGCAGCCAGAATCGACGGGTGTGGTGAAATCGGCATTTTCCTGAAGGTGGTTCTTCCATCTCAGAAGCCGGCGATTGGTGCTCTCGGAATTTACATGTTTATGAGCATGTGGAATAACTTTATGTGGCCGTTGATTATTCTCAGTACAAAATCTATGTATAACTTCCCGGTAGCTCTGGCTATGCTGGATGGTGTGGCATGGAGAAAAGACTATGGTGTGGTTATGCTGGCGACAGTTTGTGCGGTTCTGCCTATCATGATCATCTTCTTGATATTCCAGAAACAGTTCGTGGCAGGTGTCATGGGTGGAGCAGTAAAGGAATAATGTAGTTGATTCTGAAAAAAATATTTAGGAGGATATAAATATGATGAAGAAACGAGTAGTAGCATTGACAACAGCAGCGGTGATGGCATTGTCTATGACTGCATGTGGCGGAGGCGGCGGAGCTGATAAAACAGCTTCCGGAGACAAGGAAGGCGGACTGTCCGGTGAGATCACAGTCTGGAGCTGGGACGTGGCACTGGCGCATCTTGAGGAATGGGCAGAGAAGTTCCAGGAAGAGAACCCGGATGTAACCTTTAATTTTGAGGAAATGGGTGTGGATCAGGTATACCAGAAAATGACTACCTGCCTGCAGTCCGGCATCGGCCTTCCGGATATTGTTTCTATTGAAGGTGAACAGATGGCAAAGTTCGGAGAGAAATTCCCCGGAAAATTTGAAGATTTTACAGATATGATCAATCCGGATGACTATTTCCCGATTAAAATCTCAGAGTGTACGGTTGACGGGAAGATCATTGCGTATCCATGGGATTCCGGCCCGTGTGGTATGTTCTACAGAAGCGACCTGTTTGAAGAAGCAGGAATCAAGGCAGAAGATATCGTGACCTGGGATGATTTTATCGAGGCAGGAAAAGTATTAAAAGAGAAAACAGGCGTTAATATGCTTTGTATGGCAGAATCCAGAAATGATACAACCTACAGACTTCTCATGATGGAAGGCGGCGGTTTCTACTTTGACAAGGACGGAAATACTCAGGTAGATTCAGATGTTTCTATTCAGGCAATGGAAACCTGTAAGAAAATGTATGATGCAGGTATCACATTCAATAATTCATCCTGGGATGATATGGTAGCAGGCATGGGCGCAGATAAGTTTGCATGTATTGCAGATGCTGTGTGGATGGTAGGATCTATTAAGGAAGCAGCTCCTGATCAGAGCGGCAAGTGGGCTGTTATGGAACTTCCGAGATTCCAGGCAGATAAAGAAGCTCAGGGAGCATCCAATGGTGGTTCTGTTCTGGCGGTTCCTTCAGCCAGTAAAAGTACAGAGGCTTCCAAGGCATTTGTGAAGTTTGTTATGGAAAATGTTGATGCCAATGTGGAAGGATTCCAGAATTACGGACTGTATCCGTCTTATCTGAAAGCTCTTGAGTCTGACGTATTTAAAGAGGGGGATGAGTTCTTTGGCGGACAGCAGATCTTTGACCTGTTTACAGAAGTCGGAAAGACGGTTCCACAGGTAAATTATACCTCTAACTTTGCAGAAGCACTGGAAATGTCCAAAAACTCTATGGCGAATATACTGTTGAATGATGAGGATCCTGCAGAGGTTCTCAAAGCGGAACAGGAGGAAATGAAAGCCAAATTCGGCAAATAGAAGCGTAGTCATATTTATAAACAAAGCATAATAAAACGGGTGTCTGAAGTATATTCAAACACCCGTTTTAAAAAGGATGGAGGTTTCTGTGTACGGAAAAAAAGTTATAAAACGAGATATTTATCAAATCATTATTCCGATGATACTGGAAAACATACTTCAGATTTCGGCAAACCTGGTAATCACGGCAATGGTTGGACGGTTGCTTGCAAATGACATTTCCGCACAGGGGATCTGTATCCGGATTACGGATACATTATGGTGTTTTTATAAGGGAGTGGCAATTGGGGCTACGGTTTTGATCGCCCGGGCATACGGTGCGGGCAGACATCAGGATTGCAGGAAGATTGCGGAGCAGACCATACTTACGGAAATGATTGTTGTGTTTATTTTCCAGGTGGTGTTATACTTTAAGGCACCGCTTTTTCTTGGATTTTTTTCAAAGGATCCCCAGATCCTCTCTCTGGCAGAGGGCTATATGAAGACTATTATATTCGAATTCCCGTTTGTAGTGATCACGACGGTGGTTACAGCCTCTTTCCAGGGATACGGCAATACAAAGATTCCTATGTATATTGCGGTTCTTATGAATGTGGTCAATATTGTCTGCGGTTATTGCTTTATCTTTGGTGCCTTTGGTATTCCGGGCATGGGAATAAAAGGTGCGGCTACCGCTCTTTTGACGGCACAGGCGGTTGGTGCAGGTACAGGACTGTACCTTTTATATAAAAAGAAGGGTGGACTGTTTCGAAAAGTACCATCTGAGCATAGATTTTTCAGTTTTGATAAAAAATGTATCTACGAAATCTATACTACAGGAATTCCGGCAGCATTGGAAACCGTATTCTGGCAGGTTTCTGCTATCATTTTGAGTAAAGTGATACTATTTTACGGAAACCAGGCATTTGCCGCATATCAGCTGGGTATACAGGCAGAGGAAATTACGGAGATGCCGGCCATTGGTTTTAGTACGGCATCCACTACACTGGCAGCCAGAGCAATTGGTATGCAGGATGAGGAACTGCGAAAAGTTTACTTTAAAGAACAACTGAAAGTGGGAGTATTTATCAGCTCGATAACTTCGGTGCTGCTGATTTTCCTCCCGCGGTTCTTTATGACTCTGATGACGGACAAACCTGAATTACAGGCCATAGGTGTTGTATATGTGTTTGTTATGGGATTTATCCAGATACCTCAGAATTTGTCCAGGATCTACAATGGAACCATCAGAGCTATGGGGTATAAGAATGCTCCTATGCTGGTGGCGGGATTTGGCATATGGATCGTAAGGATTCCTCTGTGTATGCTAGCTGCTTATGTGTTAAGGCTGCCTTTGACAATAATCTGGATTATTATTGCGATGGATCAGGTGTCCAGATTCCTGCTCAGTGTAGGATTGTATTATCGAATCAACAAAAAGCGTGAGCAGACGATGAATGCGGTATAGAACGGAAAAAGGAGTAAGAATACATATGAACAGAGAATTTTTATATGAATTACTGGAAACAGCATCAGTTTCCGGCTTTGAGGAAGAGATTCAGAGAAAAGTTATAAAGTATGCAAGAGGATTTGCGGATGAGATCTACACGGATGAAATTGCCGATGTGGTAAGTATTGTAAATCCGGATGCAGAGATCAAGGTTATGCTGTCGGCACATATGGATGAGATTGGTCTCATGATATCGCATATTACGGAGAAAGGAATGCTCCACGTATCCAAGGCGGGTGGTATTTATCCGGGAACTTATCTTGGACAGAAAGTCAGAATCATGCATGAAGGAAATGTGGTTTACGGCGCAGTCCGAAACCATGGCTCTCTGAATAAGAAAGAGTTGGAAATTACAGATATCATCATCGATATCGGTGCTGTTTCAAGGGAAGATGCCATGGCTCATGTGGCCTGTGGTGATCCGGTGAGTTTTGATACAGATTACAGAGAACTTTTAAATGACAGACTCTGTGCAAGAGGCCTTGATGACCGTCTGGGAGGATATATTATCCTGGAGGCTGCGAAAAAGGCCAAGGAAAGAGGGTGCACATGTGGAATTTATGCGGCAACTACTGTAGGGGAAGAACTGACAAAGCACGGAGCTGCCTGGTGTGCATCCCGAATCGCTCCGACCCTGGCGGTTGTGCTTGATGTTACATATACCAGCGATTATGAGGGAACAAGAGCCATCGAAAACGGAGAAATCATTCTGGGAGGCGGACCTGTTTTCCTCCATAATTCTTTCAGTCATAAAATGGTGGTGGAGCAACTCGAAAAAGCTGCCCGGAATATACATATAAAATATCAGTGGGAGAACGGATGTGGAAGAACCTGTACGGACGCAGATGCTATTCATATGGCAGGCAGGGGGATACCTACAACAGTTATGTCCATACCTCTTCGCTATATGCATAATCCGGCAGAAGTGTGCAGTATGGAGGATGTGCAGGGATGTATTGACGTGCTTGCAGAATTTTTATGTGGAATCGGGTCTGATATTTGTCTGAAACCTCTGGAAGGATAAGGTGATTTATGAAAAAATATATGGCGATTGCCGGATTGGTATTAGTTACTGTTATCTGGGGAGGAGGATTTGTGGCCAGTGACATGGCTCTTGACAGTCTGTCGCCTTTTCAGATCATGACCATTCGTTTTCTGTTGGCTTCCGTGCTTATGGGTGGGATAAGTATCCGGAATCTTAAAGGGATAAAAAAAGAGGAAGTAACTGCAGGAGTTTTTATGGGCGCAGCTCTTTTTATTGGGTTTTCTCTTCAGATCATAGGACTGCAATATACGACTCCGTCAAAGAATGCGTTCCTCACAGCTACAAATGTGGTGATTGTTCCTTTTATTGCTTTTCTGATCTGCCGGAAAAAAGTAGGATTCAGAGGTATAATAGGAGCAGTGCTGGCCATCGTGGGGGTGGGACTTTTGTCCCTGGATAAAGATCTGTCCCTGGGACTGGGTGACGGACTGACCCTTATATGTGCAGTGGGCTTTGCTTTTCAGATTTTTCTGACAAGCATCTTTGTGAAGAAGTACAGGGCATCTGTGTTGAACTTTATTCAGATGTGTACGGCAGGTATTTTATCATTGATATTCATGATTGCCTCCGGGCAGGTGCATTTTCAGGTTACTGCAAAAGGATGGTGGAGTGTTCTCTATCTCGGCATTATCAGCACAACGGTCTGCTATCTTCTTCAGACAGCATGCCAGAAGTATGTGGATGAGACAAAGGCGGCAATCATTCTGTCTATGGAGTCTGTCTTCGGAACCTTGTTCTCGGTTATGATTCTTCATGAAAGTATTACGTTGCGCATGATATTGGGATGTATCATTATTCTGGCGGCGGTTATTCTGGCGAATTCAGCCACGGAGGAGACAACGGCATAAGGACAGCGTCGTGTAACTGTTCAGTACCTTCACAGTTACGAGCCAAAATGCATAAAAAATCACCTTCGGTGATGGCATTTTGGCTTGTATATCTCGGGATTTTGACATCAATATGTCAAAACACCTCGCGGGACAGTGGCTACTGAATAGTTACAAATATTCAAACATTTCTCTTGCAAATTCCTCCCGGATAGTATATCTTTATTTATGATGCGGTTTTTATGCCGTGTCGTTCTTATGTTACAAAAACGTAACTATTCCGTACCTTCATAGTTACTAGGCAAAATGCGTTTAAAATCACCTTCGGTGATTGCATACAGAAAATTCTATTTATATTGAAAAGAGGAAAAGCAAATAAATATGAGAAAATTAGCTTTAGACGATGAAATCCTGCTGACCATCGAGAAGCCGGCCCGATATATCGGCAATGAGGTCAATGCAGTGATGAAAGACAAATCGGAAGTTGCGGTCCGGTTTGCCATGTGTTTCCCGGATGTCTACGAAATAGGTATGTCCCATCTCGGAATTCAGATACTGTACGATATGTTCAACAGGAGAGAGGACACATGGTGTGAAAGAGTTTATTCGCCATGGCCTGATCTGGACGCGGAGATGAGAGAACATGACATCCCTCTGTTCGCACTGGAATCCCAGGATCCTATAAAGGATTTTGATTTCCTTGGAATAACACTCCAGTACGAGATGTGTTACACCAATATTCTTCAGGTGCTTGATCTGGCTGGAATCCCACTCCGTACAAGAGACAGAAAAAAGGGAGACACACTTGTTATAGGCGGAGGCCCATGCTCATACAATCCTGAGCCTATAGCAGACTTCTTTGACATATTCTATATGGGTGAGGGCGAAGTATCATATGATGCACTTCTGGAGCTTTACAAGGTGTATAAGCACTCTGATATGACCAGGGAAGAATTTCTCATAAAGGTGTCCAACATTCCGGGATTATACGTTCCTGAGCTCTATGAAGTCACATACAAGGAAGATGGCACGATAGCTTCATTTGCTCCTAGATTTGAAGATGTGCCTGCCACGATAACCAAGACGGTCGTCATGGATCACAGCAAAGTCTCATACCCAGAGAAGCCTGTTGTGTCATTCATGAAGCTCACTCAGGACAGAGTTGTTCTTGAGATCATGCGCGGATGTATAAGAGGCTGCAGATTCTGCCAGGCTGGAATGATATACAGACCAACCAGACCTAAGGATGTCAATCTGTTAAAGGTCTATGCTGAGAAAATGCTGGCAAGTACAGGACACGAGGAGATAACCTTCAGCAGTCTGTCGTCGAGTGATTACGAGGAGCTTCCGGAGCTCACAGACTGCCTGATCCAGAAGATGGACAA
>OLSL01001454.1_pt1 | contig 21665 bp, 21 predicted proteins | sample 1672511 | NCBI WGS metagenome assembly OLSL01 (sample SAMEA3136694, study PRJEB25190) | human gut metagenome | biome: human gut; feature: human-associated habitat; material: faeces | place: Austria | collected 2013
AATATATATAAATTTTTTGTTTTTATTTGTTTTTAGTATAAAAAATAGGTATGCCGCAGCACACCTATTTATAAACACTATGTGTTAAAACTAAATTAAAAAAGACCAAGTTCCGTATAATATTCATAAACATCATTAAAAAACATCTTATATTAAAACTAAACTAATGAAAAAGGAGAGTTTTTATAAATAAATAGCTATTTTTTTTATTAGTTTCAGAACATATGAAACACTTGCAATAAGCAGTATACGTTTGTATACTACTTATCTTCTATTTCTTCTTTTAATTTCTTATTTTTTTCTTCTGCAATTCTTAATTTTTCTTTTAAAACATCTATTTCTTGTTTTAAATTAGTTTCTGATTCTACTTTAGCTTCTAATTTCGCCTCTAATTTAGCCATTTTTATTTCTGTTTTAGTAGTTTCTTTTTGAGCTTCGCTCGTTTTACCTTCTAACAATTTAATATTTTCTTTGTATTCATCCTTTATAGATTCTAGCTCTGCTTTATGTTGATTTCTAAGTTCTTTTACTTCATTATCTGAAACTTTTCTCTCTGCATCTAGTTTATTTTCTAGTTCTTTCATTTCTTGCTTATATCCCGTTTCTATGTCTTTTATTTCCGCTTTATATTGCTCTCTAGCCTCTTTTAAAGTAGCATTTAAAACATCTTTTTCTAATTTTAGACCTTCTACATTTTCTTGTAAACTATCTATTTTTGTTTCCATCACAGACTTCTCTTTATTTGCTTCCGCTATGCTATTTACATATTTCTTATTAGTTTGTTCCAGTTCGTTTTGTAACTCTTGCAACTTGACTTTGTAACTTTCTTCTAATTCTGCTATCTTTTTGATATTTTCCGATTTCAAATCTCTTAATTGAAGTTCTTTTTCTGCTAACGCATTGTCTTTTTCATGAAGTTGGCTTATGTAGTTATTTTCTCTGCTTACAATCTCTGTATTTAATGCTACATACTTAGTGTTTTCTTCTTCTAGCCCCTCTATTTTCTCATTTAGCTCATCTATTTTAACTTCATTTTTTTCTTTATCAGATATTAAATTTTGGTTTATATTCTCCAGATTTGTAATTCTAGCTTGAAGGATTTCTTCTCCAGTCAATCTGCTTTCTATTTCCTTTAACTGCTCTCCGAATCCTTCTACATATTTTTCTCTTAAATACACTTCCTGCTCATTCACATTTCTATTGATAGCATTTAGATTAGAAACTATTGTATCTACCGCTCTCTGAATGTATGTTATTTCTTTGGTTAAAGTGAAACTATCTTCATTTTCTTTTTGCTTTTCATACGCCTCAATCAATTTTCTTAACTTTTCCGAATCCGTTCCTATCATTTCTTCTTTAAATTTTCGTTTATCTGATTCATGCACCCTAGCTGAAAATGGAACAGTTGTATTTGTTTTAGTTATTTCTATTTGCTCTACTTCATTTCCGTTGTTATTATTGTTGTTTTCGTTCATATCATTTACCTTCTTTCTTATTTTCTATTGAATTTATATAAATTTACTGCTATTTTGTTACGTTTTCATCTCTTTTCTTAAATATATTATATATAATTTTTACCACCTGTTCAATAGTTTTTTGTAATTTGTATGCAAATTTTATGTATTTTATTGATGTTTACATCTGTCTACATGTTGAAATTTCAATGTATACACTACTTTTTTATATATTATTTTTGCATACATCATTTTTTTAATGAATTTTAGTAAGTTTACGAACGATTTTGAATGATTTTTGATTATTTTTTGATGATTTTGAGGATTTTTGCTAATTTCATTGGGTTTGGATAGAGTTTTTCAAGGTTATTTGAGTTTATTTTGGGTCGATTGGGATTTTTTTGAGGAATTAGTGCTTGGGTTTGGGTTGTTTAATAGAAGTTGCCCGCTGCGGGCAACTTGGAGTGCTTTTAAATCGGGTCAGATTTGGTTTTGGTATCATCAACTGGATAGATTTCTGTTTTCATTATCAATGTTTTTTATAGGACCGCATTTTTTTTGATGAAGATATAGGGAAGGGGATAGGGATTTGTAACAAGATATATAACCATGTTTTAAATTAACATATAGATAGCCCGTAGGGGGTGGGTGCAAACTTGTCACTATTGTTTTTTACTATGTATGTTTTAGAGTTGCTTAAAACGGCTTTTAGAAGGTATTTTTAATTATAAGATTAAGTAGTTGTGTGTTGTTGAAAACCGCCCCGCCGAAATTTTCTTGGGATTCGCTAGAAGGTTGGTTAGTAGTTATATTTATAAGCGATTGAAAGTTAGTTAACTACCAGTTGGTTGGGTAAATCGGTTGGTTAGTTATTAGTTGCAAGTTAGTTACAGGTTGGATAGAGTGGTTAGTTATCTATTAGTTGTATCAGATAGCTAGTTATTTAGATATTAGTTAATATGTTAGTTTTATTGTTACAGATTTATCTAAACTTCCTAACAGAAGTTTCTGGAGCTTGTACAAGTCGGTCGTCACTCCGTTCGACAACCTCGTTGTGCAAGTCTCCGTATAAAAAATATTTCTTAGTTAGTTATAAATATAAAAACAATAATAATTAATAATAGTTACTATATTGATAAAAATAAAAACAATAAAACAGACAATAAAAAGTAGCTCCCCACAGGTCGCCGATTTTGTAACGATAAACGAAAGGGGACTTTCTTTTTTGCGTGGTTTTAGGTATTCAAAAAAACATATAAATTATAGGTTTTTTGAATAGTTTTTTTGGGGGTCAAATCGCCCTCAATCTAAGTTATATCAAGGCTTCTAGTCTCAAAAAATTTCGTCGCACTTTTTTAAAATTTTGCGACGAAATTTTTCAGTGTTTTTTTAACATTTTTTACCATATATTGTGGCTGTTTTTAGTGATTATGGATAGCTTTATTGTTATTAATTTTTGCTAAAATTTTAAGTTGTATGACATTACTAAAACATTATTTTTAATATATTATTTTAAGATGTGGTATAATAATTAAATGAAATAGGTTATAAATGTACGTAAATGCTACCCCGATGTAAAAAAATAGTATTTTTAAACATTTGTAATCTATGTTATAATAATATAAAGAATTAAGTATAATAAAGAAAAAAGTATTCTTATAAATAAATCTACATTAATTATATCTAAAACAACTCTCACACATTATATGGTTTTAGATATAAAAAAAGTAGCATTGAGACTCTCACCTCTCAACACTACTTATTATTATAATTTATTGTTTATTTTTATATTTTAAAGAATTTATTTTATAATTTTTTTCAAGTTTATCTTTTTTTGCTTTATTCTCAGACTTAATCTCGGTTGTATTAAATAATTGTTTAATAAATTCAAATAACTTATCGTCAATTTCATCTGTAAACTCTGTTTGTTTCGTGTATATATTTTGAGTTTGCAGATGAGCAAACAATTTAAATCGTGAATTTCTTGTAAGTCTTACACCTCTGTAAGTCTTATTCTTTTTTTCAAAAAATTTCAATGTATGGTATATTTTCTGAACATCTTTCGGATGTTTTTTTATTTGCCTTACATCTTGTTCTTGCTCAAGATAATAAGCTGTATATACTTTCATCTTAAATTTTTCTTCTTTTATATACTTGTTTAATTTGTATGTCGTAGCATTTTCAATCATGTATTCACTAAAGTATTTAGTATCAGATGTTAATAACAACAACTGTCTAAACACTTTAAACGTTGTATCTAACGTTTCTAAATCTTTTATATCTTTGTAAAAACTACGATGTAGCACTCTGCTCGGTAGCTTTTCTTTTTCATCTTTAACTATATCTATTTTTTCTTCAATAGTTAAATCGTATTTATTTACTCTATCCTTGATTTTGAGTATTTCATTCTTAATATTATCTTTATTTTCCTCGCTTGGCGGGTCTGTTGCGGATGATGATTCTGGTTCTAGAACTTGCTCTATTGCTTTTGTAATATCTCTATCTTTAAAAATATCGTCTTGATTTATAATCTCAAACGTTTGGTTCTCAAAATCAAATTGTGTACACTGTTCTTTCATACATTCTATAAAGTTATCAGTGCTTTTTAAAATTAAATGAGCATATTCATCAGCTATGTACTTGTGTAGTAGAACTTCTTTTATTTCAAATGTATCTTTTTCTTCATTATATTCAAGTGCTACTGAACACCCTTCATCTTCTTCAAAATTCTCACTTCCAGAGTTCATTATTTTTGCAATTTCCTGTTTTGTCTTTTTACCATAAACTTTTATATAATTCATGTTTTTTAAAGTTTCCCAAAACTGGATTTTACTTTCTAATATCTCTCTGTACTCATCTATTTTTAATTTAAAAAAGTCATCATATGTTATATACTCATATTTTTTTGTCTTATCCTTATCTTTTATAAAAATTAAGTTTTCTACGTCTGTTCTAACCCTAACTGTGGATTGAACCTCTTGTCTTATGTTAAACGTATATTGGTGGCAAAAAACCATGATTGTTGCGGGTTTATCTAAGAAAAATTCTATGCCCGCTGATGCTGAAGATGTTATTATGATAATTTTATAATTTTCTGGAATAGATTTATTTTTAATTATCTCTTTTATATATTCTTCATGTTTCGTATTCGATGATATATATAAAATATCTTCTGTATTAATAGAGCTGTTCTCAAATATATTTAAATCTATATTTTCGTCAATGTACTTATGTTTTTTCTTATCATTTAAAAATATAAATAGTTGCCCATCTTTTTTTCTGTAATTTAAATAAGCATACTCTACGCAATCCTTTATATTTTGATTGCTCATTTCATCTAAATTTATTACTTTAGGATTATTGATTATTCTTTTGCCTTTTTTCTCGATTTTATAAACTTTTGTAAAGTCATAATAATGTTTTACAACATTTTCTGTCCCTGTAAACAAGAAAGATGCTAGGCAGTATTTTGAACTAATAGCTTTGTCTACATTGTCAAATACTTTTCTGTTTTCTGCAGAATCTATTCTCTCATGAATTTCATCAACATATAATTCAAAGTTTATATTATTGTTTTCTAGTCGTTCAAGGACCTCTCCAAGTCCGTCTGGCGTTGTTACAACAGTTCTTTTTGCTATATCTGTATATTTCAACCCGTCAAGGTTTCGTTCTGCATTTAAATTAACATTTATCATATTTCCTAGATGTATCGTAGGTGTTACAATAACTGTGTGCAATCCGAAATCTGTCATTTTTTTAACTTTTTCAGTCAAAAGGACAGATTTCCCTGTGCCTGGCGGGCTGAATATAGCTACTGTTTGTTTATTTGTTGTTATAGCTTGTATAGAATCTTCTATCAAACTATCTGCTATAACACTTGCATACTCATTATCTTTAAGATTTATGCAAGTTACGTTATTATCAAACATAATAACCCCCTCCTTATCTTATCTTATTTTATTTTCAAAGTTCATATACATTTGAATAAATGTATTAATGCTATAATAACACATTTATTTACATATTGTAATTAAATTAATCCTTTAACTCTTAATTCGTTTACATCCTTGTAGTTTTTGTGTTCTGTTAACTCTGTGCATAAATTATATTTAATATTATATTTATTTAAAACATTTATTATTTTTTGTGTAGACTTCTGTCCTGTATTATCATTGTCTAAAGCTAATATAAAAAATTTCTTCTTATAATTTAAGTCGTTTTCAATATCTTCTATTAAATATTTTAAATAATTTACACTGTTTAAACATATTACATTCGGTGGGTTATCTCTATCAAGTAAAGTCAAGGCATCATAAATTCCCTCTGTAATATAGTAAATCGGTAGGTTATTAGCTTTTATTTCAACATAACACCCTGCACCTTTTGTTATCCCTAAACTGTGATTTTTATTTTCTGTTTTATGTCTAAACACACAATGTTTGTAATTGAATACAAATGCAGGCTGATTATATTCATCTGTTCCATATAGTATAGAATTTTTGTCTAGTATTTCTAAGACTCTAGTATTAATTTTTCTTTGCTCCAAGTAGTCTTTTAAAAGTATTTTGTCCGAATCTTTTACTGCTCGAGCTTTCTTTAAAAAGCTTTCTCGAACTTCTTCAAACTCTGGATTCTCTTCTTTACTTTCTTTCCTTCTGTTTTGCTCCATTATTATAGATGGAACTTTTTCAAATGAAGATGTATCACCTTCGCCTAGTCCAAGAATAGTTTTTACTGCATCTTCTTTTGTTATATTTAGAACTTGCATAACTATATCTATGTTACTCCAACCTTTGTGCCCTGTTTCGTTTTCACACCCGAAACAGAACAATCTGTTCTTTCTTATATATGCAGAAGGGTTGCTGTCAGCATGAAAGGGACATATGTACCTTCCGTATTTATCTGCTCTCATATGGCATATTTCTAATACATATTCTATTTCAACGTTATTTGCTCTTTCGTAGTCTGTATATTTTATCATATACTTAAATCCTTTCTTTCTTATCTTGATGAAGATGAAACACTTCTCATGTAGTTATGATTCCTACTAACTCTTGCAATTTCTTCATTTGAAACACCTAAATACTTTTGAGTTATAGCAACGTTTGAATGGTTTAATAATGCTCTAACAACCTCAAAATTATAATTACTATCCTCGAAAACACGCATTGCATAGAACTTTCGGAAACTGTGGGTACTTACATTTTTTAATCCTAGTACATCACAAATTGTTTTTAGTTGTATTTGAACATTTCTAACAGTCATATCTATTAGTCTTTCATCATTTTTTATATTGTTTTCTAGGGCATATATTTTTATTTCTTTATAGATGTTGTTATTTATAACTACATCTTTTATTTTTCCTGTTTTTTGTTCCTTTATATAGATTTTATAGTTACCAAGCCCATCTGGAATAAAATCATCTAATTTTAAATTCAATATATCTCCGATTCTTAGACCTAGATTTGCTTGAAGTTCCAGAGCAAATGCAACTTTGTAAGATGCTCTAAATAATTTTTCCTTTATTTCTCCATTTTTATCTACAACTTGATAATTAAAAGTTGTGCATAATTTATTTATTATATCGTTATATTCATTCACCGTAATCGGTCTAGTTTTTACTGCCATTTTAAATTCCTCCCTTTAAATTATATATTTATTATATCATATTTTCGCTTTGTGTAATAGTATTTTTTCGCTTTTTCTATTACTTTTTATGCTTTAATTACGAAAACGTTGAAAAATAGCCATTTCTCAATTTTAAAAACTTCGCTTACTATACAAAAAGCGAAGTTTCTATTTATTTTTGCTTTTGATGATTAAGTTTTATTTCTTATGTTTATACTTCAAATATATAATAAAAATCGGATAGGGGGATTTTAAATGAGTAAGATTTTTTTAGTAGACACAGAAAATGTAAATTTCAAGGCTGTACAAGATTATAATTTATTAAACGAAGAAGATATGATTATTTTATTTTTAACTCAAAGAAGCAAATTACATTTTGATAAAAATAAATTAGATGCACTAAATACGAAAGCGAAATTAATAAAAATACATGTTGAAACAGGTACTAAAAATTCTTTAGATTTTCAATTAGTAAGCTACTTGGGATTCATGTTGGGAGAACACAAAAAAGTTAATAATCAATACTATATAGTTAGTAGAGATAAAGGTTATCTAAGTTCTATAAATTTGCTAACTAATTGCAGTAAACAAAGTCTAGAACTCATAAGCAACATTTCTCAATGTGCAAACTTTGATTTTTTACTTGATGCTTTAGTAGATAAATTTAAGCAACAAGGATTTTTGTGTAAAACAGCAGAAAAAATGGCTTTACTAACAACATCTGTAAATTGTTATTTAAATGCTTTAGATGTATTCAACACAGCTTTTAATCGTAATCCCAACGTTATAGAACGTTGTAAGCCTGTTTTAAATCTATACTTTAATAAAGAAGTGATATAAATAGATATTAATAGTCCAGATAAGCGGTAATTACTGCTTATCTTTTTTTGCTTATAAAAAGGTGATATCACTATATTTGTAGAATTAAATTAAATATAAAAAATATTTAAAATGATAAGGCGGTGAAATTACCTAATGGATGTACGATTTGAAATCAAATTGGATAAAACAGCTAATAAAAACTTTTTGGTATTTATTAGCACGGAGCTGACAAAAAAATTAGGGTATGAGTTGCAGGGAACAGATAAATTTAACTGGGCGTTTATAAAAAATGATTCCCTTTTAAATATTTCTGACGGCTACTATAGAGAAGAACTGTGTGAGTGTGAGGATAGGGATAGATATAGTAGCAGACATAATAGTACCAAAATTGTAAAAACATTTATAGATGGAATTCTGGTAATTGATTTTAAAAATGTTGACAGTATAGACTCTGTCAATAATGTATTTAATATTGTAAACAAATATGCAAATTTAATAATCAATGAAAATGATAAAGATAATGAAGAAGAAAACAATGAATTAATCGAGATGATAGAAGATGAAGTAGCACTTGATAAAGAATAGAACAAATTAAGGAGAAGGTTATAAATTTATAATCTTCTTTTTTATTTTTTTAAAATTTACTCTATACGGTATAGAGTAGTATTAATAATTACATTCTTTCTTTATGTTATTTAAAAATATGTTATAATTAATTTATAAATTTTTAGAAATAAAGTGAGGGAATAAATATGATAGATACAGAAGAAAATATAAAAAAAATCCATAAGACAATCAATAGTAAATGTCCTATATGTAGCAAACTACTTGATGTTGATGCAGATATATTTAAATCTAATGATGTAGGATTTCATAAAACTTGTGCCGAAAACACAGATAATGAAGATATAGAAAATCTGATTGATGATGTTTTAGACAATGTATATGGAATAAAAAAAGAAATTATTACAGAAGGGTACAGAGATACTGTAATTACTCGTAGCGACTGTGGTGACAATGATTTTATTTATAACGTTGAGTTCTGGAATGATGATAGAACAGGCTTCTGTTTCGGAAAGGAATACGATAGTTTTGAAGAAGCATTTGAAGATTTTAAAAACAAGCAATTAAGTCCTAAAATTGAACAGGTAGATAAAAGTTTAAGAAAATATATTGATAATTTTGATGTAATATGTGAAGGTAAAGATAGTAGCTTTTTATTTAGACAAACTTGCGGTAGACATACTGTTTATGTAGTCGGGAACTGGGGCGAAAATAAGCTATCAGTACACAATGAAGTTGAATTTGAAAACGATTTTGAAGGTGCTTATAAGTATTTTAAATCATTACAATAAAGCAGATAGGAGAGAATTTATGAAGATAAATATTGAGAGATATTACATATTTTCTAACGCTCAAAAAGGCATTAAATATTATTCTAATTTAGAAGATTTAAAAGAAGATGCTCCAGAGCAGATAGGAATACTTGAAAAAGATATGAAGGATAATTATTATATCGGAATCGGTGCGGAATATACATCTAGCAAAGGTTTAGGAGCGGTAGATTTTATTAATAAAAAAGATAGGAACGGAAACTTTAACTGGTGCAAAGATGTAGAATCAGAAGAGATAGATGTTCCGACTGATTTTAGAGAAGTTTTAGAAAGTTTACTTGAAACATTATAATTAATAATAGCTGTTTAATAGCTATTGAAACTAATATAATAGCCTTTTTTAAGCATTGTTTCAGTGTTGGTTCTGAAACTATAAACAGTCAAAATAAGTGTGCTGCAAGCACACTTATTTTATTATTAGCTTGTTATTTTTGTTGTAATTTTCTATACCTTCCCATAATTTTTTCCCATACACTCTCTGCAAAAATTCGCCTTCTTCAAGTACGTTACGTTTCATTTTTTTTAATATAAGCCTATTGTGAGCGTCTATTTCTTCTTCTAGTAGTACTTCATACAGGTCTGGCAACCTATTATTTTCACTTAATACCGATAGGTATTCATTAAATTCATATGTTTTAAATGGGTAGTATATTGTTATATCTGCTACATTTTCTATGTCCCAGAATAAAGCCGTTGGGTCTACAACCCTATCTCCTAATATTATAAAACAATGCCTATTGAACATGCTTAAATCCTTCCTATAAATAAATCCGTAACAGACTTTTATATCTTGGCTAACAAGCTCTTTTGTTGTAATTATATTAAACACATTATTATAACATTTATTTATTTCTAATACATTTTTATTACTATCGTATATTTTTTCACTTAGTTTAAAATCTAAATAATATTCTTCAATTTTCATTTCTAATAGTTCCCTTCTATTATTACATCTAAACATTATTATAACATGAATCGAAAAAAGGGAAGGCTTCCGCCTTCTCCCTTAAAACTCCTGCATTTTCTGGAACAGGATTTCTGCTATTTTATTTATGGCTTCATCATCCAATTTTACTCCTGTTTCCGTCTCAATTTTTTCTTTTGCACCTCTGATATTTTCTTTTATAATTCTCTTTTTTGTAGCATTTTGATTAACATTTATTATGTTTTTATTGCATACTCCATTTAAATATTTATATTCTATTTTTGTATTGTACATATTTATATGTATTAATTTATTTTGAGTAATTTTAAATGTATTTAAATTATTTTTTTTCAATTCTTTCATTAATATTTTTATTACATTTAGTGTGCCATTTTTCGTTTCTTGATAATAAGATTCTTGCGCTATTTTTTCTATTCTGTCTTTATTTAGTGCTAGTACTTCTACATGTAATTTAATTAATTTTTCTATTTCTACTTCATATTTTTCACCTTGTATATATACAGAACTTGAAAATAAATCATCCAACATACTATATGTTTTGGCTATTTTCTCTGCAATTTTTATAAAGTTTAATTTTTCATTAATATCTAATATATATAATTTGAATGTTATAAGCTTTTCAACGTAAGCATCAGAAACACTTATATCAGTCACTTCTATTAACTCTAAAATACATTCCCTTTCCAAGAATGAGTTAAAATTATTTTTATACTTAATCTTTTCTTTTTCTGTACCCTCATCAAAGCTCTTCCTTGTTGTTGGTTTTTCTGGCGTATAAATTCTTTTTAAATCCGAATTTAATTCACCACCCGCTTTTACATAAAAATCTGCTCTTTTCATTTCTGTAAATTTCTTAGTTTTGCCTGTCCTATCTGGCACACTTTCTGCTTGCTTTTTAGTAACTTCAATTAGCTCATTCTTGGCTTTGCTGTAATCTTCTTGTGAGATAAATAGTTCATTTTTGCCAGTTAAAGAATTAAAGTAATCTAGTCCTCTACGTTCTGCATATAACACACTACTTTTCTTCTCTAGCTCTTCGTAGAAGGTTTCTATATCTGTTATGCTGTTTGATTTAGTAAACTTTATAGCATAATCAAATTTGTACAAGGATTTATCAATTCGATTTTTATTAACTTCTGTTTTAGCCTTATTTATACTTACACCTTCTTTTTTAAGGTCTTTATAAACTAAACCTAGTGCGGGATTTTCTACTATCAATAATTTTGTTTTTGAATTATAAATATCCTTTATCACTCTAAACATTTGAGCAGCGATTAACTCATCTATTATATTCTTAAATTCATCTTCATTTGTACATATATTTAGTTGCAAACATAAGGTTTTTAACTGTTTTTCTTGTGCTAGTTTGTTGCCTAGTCTTGCTATTAGCTTATATATTTCTTTGTTGTTCTCGTACAAGGTTATCTTGTATGGTGATGCCATTAAAACCACTCCTTTCGCAGTTTATTTATTCTATTTACTATCGTTTGTTATCTTCTAATACCCTGAAAATCTGCATTAAATTCCCTCGCCATTTCGATTTTTGCGTCCACAACCGATTTTGGATAATCTGTTATTGATTCAACGAACACAAGCCCCCCAGACTCATTTGTATAAGTGAAATCTGGGCAAGATAGTTTACCTTGATTCCACCTATCCTCTATGTCATTCGCCCTTTGCCATCTATCTCGGTCCCCACAGCTTTTCTCCTCTTTTATCCAAGCTCTAAGTTCAGATTTGAACTGGTCCTCTGTTTTAATACTTGCTCGGCACTGCTCTGGCACTTTTTTATAGGCATCTCTTAAACCAGAATCATGCCTCCAACTTCTAGCCGTATAGGCTGTGTAGCCAAATTTTTCTTTTACGAATGCTCTGCCGTCTGCGGTAAACTCATACGTGGTTTTATTTGTGTCTGGGTCTTTATCTCTAATCATGTATCCATCTCTTATATAATTGTTTATTCGAGTTTTTGTCATTCCGTCAATCTCTTTTAAATCCTTATACTCACACTTGCCAACTACAGACAGCATATGACACAATTTCTCATCATGTGTTTTTAGCGTTGTTATATACTTTTTATATCTAGCCATATAACCACCCCCCTTTCTGATTTATTTAAATTAAAAAATTTATTTTGATAAGCAGATAAAGTTTAAATTTAATTTTTTAAATTTAAGCTGTATTCCAATTTACAAATAATAAAAAGATTTGTAAATATTTTTTGAGTAGTGAAGAAAATAGAAAAATTAAATCAAATTGAAAAAATTAGTTTTACGATATTTTTTTAATTTGCATAAATTTAATTTTTAAATTTTCAAACGGTATTATAAGAAAAAGACTCACTAGGTTTTAAACAAAATTGCCGAAGGTAATTTTATAAAGACTGAAACGAAATATATATTTGTGTTCAATACATTTTGTAAAAATGTAATTGAATGTAAATATATATGTAGATTGAAGGCTTTACCCCTGCCGATAGGGGAGGTCGGGGAACTTAGCGTAAACTCCGCCAGAAAATTTTAACCCCAAAGGGGTGACCTGGAGCTTTGCGTAAGGGAAAATATTCAAGGAGTTAGCGTAGGCTCGCCAATACAAAACATCCCAATGGATGTTATGTATATGGGAGGCTAAGTGAGACGACCTCCGATTTTGTAGCTGCCTCAACATATTGCGATAGCTATATTTGAGGTGTGCGGTCGATTTCCTGCGAAACCCTCGGTTTTTCTGCTTATGTAACATTATATTTAAATCGAATTAAAAATATAAATATTGGTATACAATATAAAAAAATACCATTGGTATACAATGGTATTTAAAAATGATAAATATTGGTATGCAATATACATCATTTTTTTACTAAAACGAAATGTAAAAAATAACCGAAGCATAAGTGGAGTTTGATTGAAGATTGAGACCAATATTTGTAAAGGTAAAAATGTGCAACTTGTTGTGCATTTTTGCTTTCAAATATGGTCGAAAATCAAAATCAAACGAAACGTTACGAAGGTTATTTTTTACATGAGTTAGTAAAAAAAATGATGTATAATATTGCACACCAATATAGAATTTTTTTAAATAAACAATATTGCACACCAATATAAAATCTTTATGTACATGAAATATTTTTGAATAAATATAATGATGAATTTATTTCGATTTCTCATCTTTATCATGTGAAAAACAAAAAAATAAATGGTGCTGCAAGTACCATTTATTTTGAATCCCATATAAAGAAGTCCTTTATGAGCGGTAGCTCCATTAGGCGTAGCCTTTATTTTAATATTTATGTTTATTAAAAATATCACTCTGGATAATCTATAGTAATTATATATTTAATATATTTAATGTTTAACTAAAAATAAAAACATGTTATAATAGACATACACATTTTTATTATGTTTAAACATTCCGTTTAAGCATTTAATTAATTAAAAAAGCAGGTTTAATCACCTGCTTTTTTATATTTACAATTATCTATATTAAAACCCTACATCTATACTACAATCTAAACTATTGAAAAACGGTTCATCATTCTTATCATTTGTATCTATTGCTTGAACTAGAGTAGTTACTTCTTTTGCTTGTGTTTGCGCTTGTGCTTGTGTAACTGGCTGTGATGTAGAGGTAGTTTTCTGAATTAAATTAAACAAATCTTCTACACCTAATGTTATGTTATTGTTTGTGTTACATTTAAAACCATGTTCTTTTAACGTTTCTACAGTTATAAAATTAGACTCAAACTGTTTATCCCTTATCCCTCGGAATGAATTAATAATACATTCTTTCACAAATTCATTTCGAGATTTTTTATTAATAAGTTGAAACAACTCATATATCATGCCATCAGCTTCGCTTAATTTAAATCTTACTTCTACCATCTTTTGACTCCCTACTCTACTGTTACAACTTCTTTAGAGCTGCTTTTTGATAATTCTTTTAATAAATTTGTATAACTATATTTTGCTCGAATAAACATACCTAAGCTGTTTGCAAACAATAAATTTTGTGGAAATATAGCTTCTGGAAAAACTTTTAAAATATATGGTTTTAAAATATCAACTGTACCACCACAAAAAACTTGATTATATACATCTATATCTACTGTAACAGTTATCATATCTTTTTTAATCTCTTGTAGATAATTCAATATACAGTCTTGTATTATTTCTATTCTTTTTTTAACAGAAACTTTTTCATTATCTTTGTATGTTTCTAGATTGTTTATATAAAATTCTATCAACTCTAATGTTATATCTATATTTTGAGCCCTACACTCTTTGTAAATTTCTTTTACTAAATAATCAAATCCCTTGTCTCCGCATACAGCACTATCTATTTTTGCAACCCCTTGTAACTCAACAACTTGATTGTTTAACCCTCCTAAATCTACTATGAGATTCGGCTCTTGAGGATTAAAATTTTTCACATTGTAAATAGATGATAGGGTCTCTGGTTGAATATAAGCATCTAGAATTCTAAGCTCTACATTTATAAATTCCTCTTCTTCGTTTTCATTCAACCAGACATGTTTTATATTTGCTTTATTTACTTTTAATATATTCTTTTTAAATAGTTCTTTCGCTTTCTCACTTCTATATGTATCTATGCTACTTCCAATCCCAATTACAAAATCTTTTACTTTAAAACCTGTTAATTTAGATATTTCAAATAGCGCTCTATATAAATTAACTAATGTATAATTATTATCTTTATTTTTGTTTGTTGTTTGTGTTAGCTTTTTATTAGTTTTAGTGTTGTAAGCCACCCCATTTAAATAAAATGTTCCAAACATATCATCACTTTCGCCTTCTTCCACGTTTGAGCTAAAAGTTATATTATTAACTTTACCTTGATATTCGAAACTTAATTTCACTTGCTTAAAACCACAATCAACTCCAACTATTATAGTATCTTTTCCTATTCCTTCTAACATTCTTAATGCATTTTCTTTTTTCATATTTAATACATTCCTTTCAACATTTAATTAATTATTATTTTATCCTAACGGAAGCTTAGGGATAAATTTAACCATTTCAAACACATTTTTGTTATTTTTGGTTATTTCTTTACACATTTTTATTTATTTTTCCACCCCTATCGGGTATGTATATATAATATCATCTTAAAAATATTTTTGCAACATTTTTTCGGGATTTTTTAACATATTTTTTTATTTTTTTGTCATATTCTTACCTAATCTTCCCTAATTATCCCTTTGCAAATATTCATATATCAATATTTATTTATTTTTATATCTTGAGTTAAATTTAACTCAACTTTAAGTTAATATTATTCTAATTTTATTCTATTATTACCACAAATGTATATACAAAAATTAGCGCACACTAAACTAATGCTTTTCATTTCAGTAAATGTTATTATATATTTAATTAAATAATTAATATAAAAGGAGAGTTATTTTTATGAAGACTTTATGTGCGTACAATGAAAAAGGTGGTGTCGGAAAGAGCTTTTTTAATATTGCATTATCTTATGAATTAGCGAAGACAAGTCGTGTTCTTTTAATAGATGCAGACTGTCAATCAAATGCCTCTAAGAAAACTTGCTCTATTGATGACTTAAAAAATAGCATATCTTTGATTGATGCTTTGATATATGATTTAAATTTGGAGGATATTATTATAAAACAACCCATAAAAACAATGCTAAATTTAGATTTTGTAAGATGTGAGAACCGTTTGATTGAATTAGAAGAAGTTTTATTTAAAAGCAAAAGCCCACAAACCTTTGTTTTAGAATATATGCAGAAAAATATAAATACATTGAATAATTATGATTATGTAATTATAGATATTGGACCTACATTTTCAACTTATGCTTTAAACTTTTTAATCATGGTGGATAGTTTGATAATGATTGCTGAAGATAGCAACATTGATTCTGTTGATGGTGTAAATGATTTTTTAAAGCATTACAAAAAACACTTAGATAAAATAGGCATAGAAAGTGCAAAAACAGTTGTTTTGATGAATAAGGTTAGAAATATCAAAAGTAATGTAAAAGAAACTTTTAATGAAATATTAAGTAAGTATCCGAGCGTTCACTCTTTGATGTTAAACACACAAATACATGAAACTACGATTATTAAAGCAGCTTTGATGAGAAAGCAATCTGTTGTTGATTTTGCTAATAAGCATAGAGGAAATAGTAACTCTAAAAAAAGATTAGTACAAGAAATGACAGATATAATGAAAGAACTAAAAGAGAAAGGGTTAATATAATATGTTAGAAAATAATATAAATACTTCTTATGGAGAACATGATGAAAATAATAATAAGGCAAGAATACAAGAACTTATAAGAAAGAAAGAAGAGGCTAAGGCAAAAGCCAACAACAGTAATAATTCTGCTGAAACAGATGAAGAATTAAATAAAGACATCAAGAAGATGAACAAAAAGGCTAAAACAGAAAACAACAATGCAATGCTAGAAACTTTAGGTGTTAAAACAAATAGCTCCAAAAGACAAAAGGCTAATGTATATTTAAATACTGACACAATGGATAAATTAAAAACTTTAAGTAGTTTAAGCAATAAAAGTATAGCTTCACTAATCGAAACTATTTTGATAAACAATCTAGAATCAGTTGAAATTATCCCAGATGAAGTGAAAAAATATGATGAAAGCAATAAAAATCGCAAAAGAAAATAAATCTAAATAATAAAATAAAAGGTGCTTATAAAATTTGATATAAGCACCTTTTCTATATCACTAAATTAATATTAGATTTATTTTAACGTATATATAATTTATATTTAAGTTAACAATAACTTAATTTAAAACCATTTTAAGCTTTATTATATAAGTCTCAATGCAATTAGCTCTAATACTTCTTGTCTACGCTCTCCGTCTAGCCTGTCGGCTTTTTCTAACACTTTTATTTTATTATCTTCATAGACAAGTATTCCGCAATTCTTTGATTTTGTTTCTTTCGCCACCTCTGTAAGTTCTGGTGGAATTGCAAGCCATAAGTAATCCACGTATAAAGCATACTCTGTATATTTGTGGTCTTTTAACAAATCATGTTTAGAGACTTTTATTTCTATGCCATGCAGATTTAGTAAACTATCTATGTTTGTTATATTTTCTATCGCTAAAACATCTATCCTTCTGGCTTTTCTGGTTGTTGCTGTGTGTACTGCAATTTCTGTAAAAGTTCTATATTTTTTTTGTTCATAAAAATTTGCATAAGCTTTCTTCGTTATCTTTTCATCAGTCAACCAACTATAATTAGTTAAAGCATTTGTTATATCTAATGCTGTTGTTATATCTTTGTTATAATGGTTTTCTAAGCTGTCTAATTCATCTTTGATACTTTCCCTAGATGCTTTATCTTTTATATTCTCTAAAGCTTCTGTAAGTTCTTTTTTGCGTTCCTTCTGCTCTAATTCTTTATTTTTTGTTAATTTATATGCTTTCTGTAAATCTGTCTTTTTTAGCTCATTTTTTAATACTTTGTTCGTTAAATCTTCAAATACTTCATCATTTTTTTTTGCAATCTTTTCGATTAAAACTAAACTTTCGGAATTTATGTTTGTATCCTTTAATTCGGAAACTTGTTCATTTTTATTTATTTTTATATTTTTATATCTGTTATAAACTTCACCCGCTTTTTTGCGACTCCAAATTATACTTTCATGTATTTTTGCCGATTGAGCAAACTCTTTCACCCAAGCCGTAAAACTTCTGTAACCCGCTAATTTCCAAAGCTCCTTTGTTTCTATCTCTTTTAACTCTAGATAAAAATTAATCCAATTTTTCTTATCTTTTACAGCTAATTCTTTTAATTTTATTTCATGCTGCTTTAATTCTTCTTTTAATGGTATATTGATGTCACCACTCATATTCATCAACTCCTTTTCTACTCTAGATTTTCTAGATTAATTTTATATAACTATACCTATTTTTTTACATATTGTCAAACTGAAACCGTCTTGAAATTTTAAGTTAATTTTAAGCAATAAATAGATTATTATTAACTTAATATTAACTTAAGCGTTAACTTAATATTAAGTTAACATTAACTCATTTTTATTTTTATCGTTAATATTGCAATACTAAATTTATATTGGAAGCAAAAAAAGACAGCCTAAAAGGCTGTCTTTTATATGAATTATTATTTTTTATTACCTATATAATTGAACCTTCTATTATCTTTAAAAACCCACTTTCATCCTCTTCTACTGCTTTACCTATATTATTAATTAACTCTTTTAAATCCTCTTTATCCCTTGTGTAACCTTCTTCAATTAGCTTATTGTGGATTTCTATCTCTAGTACTGAAAATACTTCTTGTAGAACACTATTATCCCTATTCACTCCATTCTCATCCTTTGTGAATCCTATAAATTGTTCTTCATCCATGCTTATAAATGGTATGTAAGTTAATGTGTCATAATCATCTACATCACAAAATATAGGGGCATTTACATCTATTACTTCTAATTCCCTATTGATTATATATGTGCATCTTCTAAATGTTTTATTATCTTCTCTAGCAACAAATCCAAAACAAACTTCATAGTTATTTATATTGTCTTTTTCTTTTATTATTTCAAAAGCTTTAGCTGTATTATCATATCTATATTGGTATGAATTATTGAATTTTTCTTTATACTTACTAAATAAAACACTGGATTTATTCGATAAAGTTCCACGATTTCTGGCTACTGTCTGCGCAAATATTTGCTTAACTTCATCTGCACTTATTTCTAATATATCTTCGACCTGTGCCATAGTAAATTTCTTAAATAGTTTCCCATAAATATTTAGTTGAGCTTCCTTAACTTCTTTTCTTACTATTTCTCTAATTTCATTGTTATTCATTTTTATTTTCCCCTTTTTACATTTTATATTTATTTTAATTATAACCTAAATACAGCTAATGTTGATGTTATTTTTTTTAAGAAGTTTTATTTTTTATATACAAACATTATTTCTTTTTTGATTCATTATTATTTGTATTTTTAGATACGTTTTAGATATGTTTTAAATTCTGTTTTAAATTTACATCCACATAAAAGAATAATTCTTTTTTTAAAGATTTTTACCACTATTGAGAGAGGCTGTATTTTCAAAAAATTGAATGACGCTAAAAAAAATTAGTGGTATACTGCTTAGTTGTGGTGTACCCTTTCGGGTTAATTTTAAGAATTTTATAAAAATTTAAATACAAATTGTAGCAATGTATAAGCCTATCTCTTAAACTCTGGTAGTGGTGTACTGTTTGCAATTTTAGTAGTGTACTCTCTTTTCAAAAAAAATTTAATAGGGTATAGGCTTTTTTGAAGTATCCTATCTTGTAGGGCAGAGGTATTTTACATATTTTAAACAATAAAAAGTAACTATAATCTTATAAAAAATTATAATTACTTTATTTTTATTATTCTTCTATTTTCATTTAATAACATTCGTATTATCATAAACATTTTTAAGCATTTAAACTTTTATACATATTGTTTTTATAAACATAACTATGATGATTTCTGTAATCTTTTTCGGGTTTCTTTTTAAATTTTAACTCTAGATTTTCTATAGTATTGTTAGTTTTATTTTTATCTTTATGCGTGATTATAACTACCCTAGTGTCCACGAAACTATTTTTAAATGCTGTAAAAACTAGCTTATGAACATAGCATTTTGTACGCTTTTTGTTTAACATTAAATTTACACATTTGTAACCATTTTTGCTAGTTGTCTGCTTTAGTTCTCTCCAAATTATAGTTACATAATCTGGTCTATTGGTATTATTATTTATTAAAAAATATTCTGTAGAAAATTTACCCGAAAAAACTCTTCCCATGTTTGATACAAAATAGTTTTCTGCACCATCTAATTTAATTGGTTTTACTACTTCTCCATACTCTAACATTCGTTCTAGGTTTATATCGGGTTTTATTCTTTTTTTTGTTCTTTTCAGTGTTGTCATTTTTTTAATCTCCCTTCATCACCTTATATTTAATATAAGAGTTATACATATTATCTTTATTGATTTCTTCATTACTTTTAATTGTTTTTGCAAAGGCAAAGCCTTCTTTTAAGGCAATTTTTTCACATTCGACATTCAATGCATCAATTTTTTTCAATATATCTTCTGCCATTTCTTCATTTAAGGTTATATCTTTGTATTTTGTGACATTAAGTGTATCACCTATTTGGTTATATATCATGTTGAATCTCTTACTTCTTTGTATCTTGTAATTATGAGAAAAAACATTATCGCTCTCACTTACTTCTATTTTTAACTGCGGTCCTTCTTCCAGATAGTCTACTCTATTTTTATACCAGTTCCAATCTGCTAGTATTAAGTTATCCAAATAATCTATTAGTTTTTGTAGTAAATCTATTAACATTTGAAAACAAATACTAAATAAATAATAGCTAAATTTTAAAACACATGTAGCTATATTACACATTAATTTTAAAGCTATATCTATTATAGTTACATTGTTTACAGCAACTTCTTTTTTGTTTTCCATTTCAATTTCACTCCCCTTTTTATATTTATTATAATTATAACATTTTGACACCACTTTGGCAACATTACGACATTTATTTGGTATCACATTTTTATATACTTTTTTAATAATAAATGTTATAATATTTGTATAAAAACGGAAGGAAATACTGTAATATGAATGAAAAAAGAACAACTTTAAGGATAAATAGTGATTTAAAAGAAGATTTAAAGAAATTAGCAGCTTTAGATAAAAGAAGTTTAAATACTATTATGGAAATTGCACTGGAACAGTTTAGGGATAGGGAGTTTCAGAGATTAGGGTTAAAAAAGATAGAAGAAGATAAATAAAAAGTGTACAGTTGAAATCTGTACACTTTTTATTTGTATTGAGATTTATTTAAGTTTATTTCTTTTTCTTTCTGCTTTCAATAAAGCATCTAAATCCTCTCCTACTAGGTTTAAAACCCCTTCTAAATCGTAAACTGATATATATCCAAAATCTCCTTTGTATTCATATGCCACTTTTAGGATTTTATATTTTTCCAATTCTCTGCGCTTATAAGCGTTTATGTTTAATATTTGTTCTAATGGGCGTATATTAATACCAAAATACTTGTTTTTGTACTTCTTATAAATGTCTAAATATGGTGTTTTCTTATTGCCACAAGCCTTTCTAACGGCTAAATAGAGTTCTCTATGTGATGCACTCTTTTTAATATCTGTATTGCAAATATTATTTAATATATCTCTAAGCTCCGCTTTTGTCATGTAGCCCAAGTCTTTTTTAACATACTCAATTATTTCATCATTTTTTTGTTTTTTTGTTAGTTTTGTATTTTCCATTTCCTAACACCTCCTTTTGTTTGATAATACACAGAATATTTGGAAAATACAACAAAGAAATTGTCTTAACCCTTGCAATTACTGGGTTATATATATTT
>OLSL01001457.1_pt1 | contig 21652 bp, 21 predicted proteins | sample 1672511 | NCBI WGS metagenome assembly OLSL01 (sample SAMEA3136694, study PRJEB25190) | human gut metagenome | biome: human gut; feature: human-associated habitat; material: faeces | place: Austria | collected 2013
CTGGTATGCACTGCCACCAGTCCCTGTGGAAGGACGGCAAGCCGCTGTTCTACGACGAGAAGGGCTACGCTGGCCTGTCCGATCTGGCTCGCTGGTACATCGGCGGTCTGATCAAGCACTCCTCCTCCGTGCTGGCCTTCACCAACCCGTCCCTGAACTCCTACCACCGTCTGGTTCCGGGCTTCGAGGCTCCGGTCAACCTGGTGTACTCCGCTCGTAACCGTTCTGCCGCCATCCGTATTCCGCTGGCCGGCACCTCCCCGGCTGCCAAGCGCATCGAGTTCCGCGCTCCGGATCCGTCCTGCAACCCGTTCCTGGCCTTCTCCGCTCAGCTGATGGCTGGCCTGGACGGCATCCTGAACCACATCGAGCCTCCGGAGCCGGTCGACAAGGACCTCTACGAGCTGCCGCCGGAAGAGCACGCTGGCATCAAGCAGGTGCCGAGCTCCCTGGCTGAGGCTATGGACGCCCTGGAAGAGGACCACGACTTCCTCACCGCCGGCGACGTGTTCACCGACGACCTGATCGAGACCTGGATTGGCCTCAAGCGCGACGAGATCGACCAGGCTCGCCTGTCTCCGACCCCGCTCGAGTACGAGCTCTACTTCCTTGTCTGAACTACTGCGTTCGGCTGTTTTCATTATGGGTTGTCATACGATGTTTCGTTTCTACGCGTGCGGTGTGTCGGCGAAACATCCAAGCATTTTGAAAGCTTTCGTTTTATCTTACGAAGTCTTTCGTTTTGCTTGTTGACAAAGTTATAACACAAGGTTACGATAGTTGTCAACACAAAAACGAAAGGAGTCGAAATGAATTTTTAATCACAACCGATACATAACGAAAATCCTCTGTTATTATGGGACATAAAACACGACACACCGAGCATGATTCGGCCCCATATACGCCCAGCCAAAGGAGACCCACATGATGAAGGCAGAACGACAGGAACTCATCCTCAAGCACATCGCCGACAACGGCCGTGTGGTCGTCACTGACTTCGCCAAGAAAATGGGAGTCACCGAGGCCACCCTGCGCAAGGACCTTCAGGAACTGGACGACAGGGGCGCTGTACAGCGCGTACATGGCGGCGCGATTAAACCGGATACGGAACTCAGCCGTTTCGAAAACCGCGTCGATCTCGGGGCGGACACCAAAAAGCGACTTGCCGCACTGGCAATGGACGAGATCTGCGAAAACCGCGTGATCTTCCTTGACGGCGGTTCGACCAACTATCTGGCCGCCCAATCCTTCCCACACGATTGGGAGGGCACGGTGATCACCAATAGTCCGGCCGCGGCGTTGTGGATGTCCGACTACGACCATGTCGAGGTGAATATGCTGCCCGGCACCATGAACCACAAGTCCAAAGAGACCGTGGGTTCAACAGCCCTGACCGCTTTGCAGCAATTGCATTGCGACTTAGTGCTGCTCGGCATCTCCTCTATTGACCCGGAGCACGGCATCACCACCCCGTATCTGGAATCCGCCGAAACCAAACGCGCAATCATCAAGGCGGGCACCAAGGTCATGAGCCTCATCACACCAGAGAAATTCGGACGCATCTCCACCTACAGAATCGCTGACTGCAACGCACTGGACGTCATCGTGACCGAGGGCACGCCGGATTGCATCGACGCACTCACCGCCATGGGCGTGGCCGTGCGCACTAGCCGACAGTAGCGATTCCATTCCTCAGCAACAGGGTGGGCGAAAGATAATTGCGCCGCACCCTTGGCCGAACACATCCAAAAACACATTCATCGTCTTTTTATATAAGGAATACCAATGACGGCTCCATTCCCTAACCCCCATTTCGCGATCTCGCTCTACTGCAGCGACTTCCGCAACCCCGCCCCGCAAGTCGAATACCTCAACACCGTGGCCGACTCCTACCATGTGGACATCATGGACGGACACTTCTCCCCCAGCATGGGCCTATGCACGTCCTGGATCGAGCAGATGCTGCCGCTGAGCACGCTACGCAACGAGGTGCACATGATGGGTTACTGACCCCGACCATTGGATTGACCAGTTGGTCGCAGCCGGCGCTACAATGCTCACCCCGCATGTCGAATCGTTGGGCGCACACGCCTTCCGCACACTGCGCATCATCCGCGAAAACGGATGCGGTGCGGGCGTGGCCATCAACCCGCTTACCCCGTTTGCGGATGTGGAGAATCTATTGGAGCGCATCGACCTTATCACCGTGATGACCGTCGAGATCGGCTACAGTGGCGAGCCGCTGATTCCGGAGACCCTGAAGAAAATCGAGCAGCTGGCTCGCTTCCGCGACGAGCACGGTCTGAACTATGAAATTCAGATCGACGGCTCCTGCAACGAAAAGAATTTCAAGACCATGCGCGAAGTCGGCGCCAACACCTTTGTGCTCGGCAACACTGGCATTTTCAAGCGCTCCCCCGATATCCGTGAAGCATGGCGACTGACCATGGACGCCTACGAGCACTCCACCGGAGAGACTACGACCAATCCGCGCTAATCTCCAACGACGTTAATCACATATAAATATTGCAAGGAAAAACCATCATGACCACCGCAACCGTTACCGAAAACACTATCCAATCCCCCACCTCTTTCCGCTACTGCGAACAAATCATCGTGCAAGAGCTCGCCGACGTACTCGATCACGTGGATGAGGCACAAATCGACGCACTTGTGGATCTCATCGCCAACGCCCGCAAGGTCTTCTTCGTCGGCGTCGGCCGCGTGAAACTCGCGCTGGAAGCCATCGCCAAGCGTCTCGCCCATCTCGGCGTAGACACGGTGATGGTCGGCCAGATCACCGAACCGGCCATTTGCGAGAAGGATCTGCTCATCGTCGGCTCCGGTTCAGGCAAAACCGGATTCCCGCTGTTCATCGCCGGCAAAGCCAAATCTTTCGGTGCCAAAGTGGCACGTATCGGCATCGTTGAAGACTGCCCGATGAAGCAGTACACCGATCTGTTCGTCCATGTGCCGGCCGCAGGCAAGCCCGGCAGTGGCACCAAGCCCAGCCAGCAGCCGATGACCAGCCTGTTCGAGCAGTCGCTGCTGCTGGTCGGCGACGCCATCGCCATGTCCATGGTGCGCAAACGCGATATCGACCTCGATTCCCTGTGGGAGTACCACGCGAATCTGGAGTAGAAAAGCCGTATTATCGGGCGAGTCCATCAAGCAACAGCATTCGCATGGCGAACGGTGCCGTCTTGCCAGTCTTCGGCAAGACGGCACCGCCGGCAAGAATAACGGTTGTCTTACCGCGTTCGAGCCATCGGGCTATAGCGATCCCCCATTCGTGCCTTACGCTTCCACAGCGGCCGCGTCCGCGGCATCGTCCTTCAGGGCACGCAGCAACGCCTTGTTGCGGGTTTCGATGATGCGCTTGCCGTCCTCGCCCTGCCAGGAGAAGAAGCCCTGACCGGTCTTGGCACCAAGGTTGCCTTCCTTGACCTTTTCGGCGAGCAGCGGGCTCGGTCCAGTGCCGTTGTCCATGTCGTCGAACAGGTAGGTGCTGATGTTGTAGAACACGTCGAGTCCGCCGAGGTCGATGCTGGCGATCGGGCCGACCAGGTTCCAGCGGCGGCCGAGGCTGTACTTCATCACGTCATCCACGGTGGCCGCGTCCGCGATCCCCTCCTGGATGATGTGGAATTCCTCGCGTAGCACCGCCATCTGCAGTCGGTTGCCGATGAATCCCAGCGCTTCCTTGTTGAGTTTCGCCGGCTTCTTGCCGATCTTGGTCATCAGGTCGAACGTAACATCCACCACGTGCGGGTCGGTCTTCTCACCCGGCACCACTTCGACCAGCGGCATCAACTGTGCCGGGTTCCAGAAGTGCGCCACCACGAAACGCTCGGACTTCTTCAGTGCCGATTGAATCTCCGTGGGGCTCAGGCCGGAAGTGTTTGTGGCCAGAATCGCATCATCGGGTGCAGCCTGCTCAATCTCGGCCCAGATGGACTTCTTCAAATCCAGGTTCTCCGACACCGCTTCGATGACGAAGTCCACACCAGCCACGCCGCTGGCGTAGTCGGTGAATCGGGAGATGCGCGCCAGCACATCGTCCACAGAGTCGCCTTCGAGCAGCAGTCCGGCATTGTTTAGTTCCTCGGCGTCGGCCTGAATGGCCTTCATCGACTTGTCAAGCGATGCCTCACTGCGGCCCACCAAATGCACCGGATATCCGGCTACCGCGAACTGCAACGCAATCGCGTGGCCCATCGTTCCCGTGCCGACGTTCGCAATCGTCTTGATATCATCCACTGTGCTGACCATCGTGAGGCCTTCTTTCCGACTGCATCGCCTGTTGCCACGTATCCCATTGCATTCTATCCCGCTTCATCACACGAGAGAGCACATGGCAACCTAAAAAATATCGCCATCACATGTGCCAATCACATGTATCGAAATAATACGGCGATAGCTTCTCTATGCCTTTTTTGCATGGAAAACAATGCATTGCAGGCAATTGCAATATTGGCCAAACGTTCCTACGCTGTGGTGCAACGGCAGCAAGCCGATATAAGCATCCATGGTCAAGGACGGCATTATGGCAGAGAATCACAGCACCATCACCAATCCCAGCGCGTTCCCGTTGGGCGCGCCGAACGACGCATACGCCAAGTATTTCATCGGGCAGAGCTATCTGGCGCCGCTGGTCTCGGGCAAGGAAGTCAACGTTTCCAACGTCACGTTCGAGGCGGGCTGCCGCAACAACTGGCATATTCACCACAAGGCCTGCCAGATCCTCATCGCCGTGGGCGGGCGCGGCTACTACCAGGAGTGGGGCAAAGAGCCGGTCGAGCTCAACCCCGGCGACGTGGTGTACGTGGCACCGGAGACCAAGCACTGGCATGGGGCCGCGCCGAATTCCAACTTCGCGCACATCGCCATCATGAATGTGGTGGACGGCGCTTCAAACGAGTGGCTGGAGCCGGTCGAGGCCGAATACGACGCGCTGCGCGGCCAATCCAGCAATATCTCCCCCGCCGCAGAAGAGTATCACCACACCTTTTTCCCGAATTCAGAACTGCTACGCCAAGACGACCCGGACCTGGCCGAAATCATCGAGAATTTCGCGTTCGATGAGGTCCCGAACGAGCCGGGCGTCAACGACCTAGACGACAAGACCCGCTATCTGGCGATTCTGGCCACGCTGCTCGGCAGCCAGAGTCTCACCGAATTCCGCGGCATTGTGCCGGCCGCGATGATTGCGGGACTCACACCGGTGGAAATCAAGGAAGCGACGTATCAGGCTGTGGCATACCTAGGCATCGCCCGCGTCTATCCGTTTATCGCGGCACTGAACGAAGTGCTGCGCGCGCAGGAAGTCACACTGCCGCTGCCCTCGCAGTCCACCACCACTCCCGAAACGAGACGAGAAGCCGGCACCCAAGCCCAAGTGGATATCTTCGGCGAGGGCATGAAGAATTTCTACAAGTCTGGCCCCGATGAGAAGCGCCATATCAATCGCTGGCTGGCGGCCAACTGCTTCGGCGACTACTACACCCGCACCGGGCTCGACCTGAAGCAGCGCGAGATGATCACGTTCTGCTTCCTTGCCGCCCAGGGTGGGTGCGAGCCGCAACTGACCAGTCATGCCCACGCCAATATGCGCATCGGCAACGATCGACACTTCCTCATCACTGTGGCATCGCAGTGCATGCCGTACATCGGCTACCCACGCACGCTCAACGCGCTGCGCTGTGTCGATGAGGCCGCAAACAGTATGTGATAAAGGCCATTTGCGCTTAATTATCTTTCGGTCAGAACAACAGAAAATGGTTCCTGATTCGTAGTAAAAAGAATAGCCAGCATTCATTTATGAATGAGGTTCCAAGCGCCGGAGGCCCCGGCATTCTTTTCGTCGAAGGAGACAATTCAGAACACGACCGCCGAGACGATGGTCAAGGAGGCCAGCGAGAACAGCGTGCTTACGAGCACGAAGCCGACCGCATACTCGGGCATGTTGTTCTTGCGACCGGTGAACATGGCAATGGTGGTCATGGTCGGCAGTCCGGCGATGACCGTAATCATCAGCACCATGTCATGGGTGATCGGCAGTTGCGGCAATGCGCCGGTCAGCGCGGTCAGTAGCGCGTAGAAGGCGAGCGGGAATGCGATCATCTTGGCGACTAGGCCAACATAGAGTTCGTAGCGTTTGAGGACGCCCCACCACTTGGTCAGTGCGAACAGGCCGCCCAAGTAGATTAGCGACATCGGCGTGGCCATATTGCCGATGGTGTGCAGCGGCTTCAGGATGATGTCCGGCACCTTGACGCCGAGCAGAATCAGAATCAGGGCGAGCATCACACCGATGAAGGCGGGATTGACGAATCGTTTAAGCAGGCCGAGGACGCGGGTGTCTAGCGAGGGGCGGGCGGCCACCGGAGAACCACCGTTTGCGGCATTGCTCGCCGAACCAGCATTGCCCACCGAACCGGCGCCGTTCACCGAACCGTTCGCGACCGCACCTCGCGCGCCAATCGCGTTGCCGCCAGTCGTTTCGGCGACCGGCTCGCACAGCCATACGCCGTACGTCCAGAGCAGCGTCTGGTCGACGATCGACATCAGCGCCACGTAAATCGCGCCGTTCTGCGGCCAAAGTGCCATAATCAACGGAATGCCGATGAATCCGGCGTTGCCGAAAACCAGCGCCGCCTAGAACACGTGGCTGCGTGAGCCCTTGAGCCGCAACAGTTTGGCGACCAGCCAGAACACCAGGATGAGCAGCGCGTACATCACGGCGGTCAGCAGCATCACGCCCCAGTTAGCGGCAAGCTGCGCGCGGTCCGCGCCGTCGACGGCGTTCGAGAACACGAGCACGGGGATGAGAACGTTGAGCAGCAACGAGCACATGCCGTCCAACGCCGTCTGACCGTAGAATCGAAGCCTTACACATCCATACCCGACCATCAGCATGATCAGAAATCCGACCAACTGGCCAATCATGACGCCGAACTGCCCCATGCACACTCCTCTCGCTCGCGTTCCCCTGATTTCCTGTCACTGGTTCATATAGGCAACCATCTGGACAACAACTCACCACGCAGGATGCAACCGAATCGACATCTATCCTCTGCTTCTGTGTTCCCTACCCCTTTCCCCTCCAATCGGCGACCTGCTGGCCAGTCAAATCGACATCAGTGACATGCCGTCGGCGCAGGCGATGTCTTCGGTGGTGAGGCGTTCGCCGTAGTGGTAATAGATGAATCGCGTCATGCTCCAGAACGCCATCCAATCCGGGTCGTTGCGCGGGTGCGCGACTTCCAAACCGACGTGCCTGAGCATTATCGAGGCGATGCGTGACGCAGATGCGATGAGGTCCAAGGCGTAGCGGGGCCAGTAGGTAGCGCGCCTGCTTCAATCGGCATGGCAGTCGCCGATTCGTCCGCCGCGTCATCCATCGGTTCGCCCGTCGATTCGGCTATCGATTCGCCGAATAAGGCGCTGGGCGGAACGCCGCCGGCCACCATCCGGTCGGGCCGAGTACGTCAGCCATGGTGCGGTACAGCGATTCGATGTGTTCTGGAAAAGGAATGCGCAACGCTCGTTTTGTCCTTCGATTATTCATAGTTGCCATCTACCATTCACCGCAATTCGTGCAGGATTCGCCGCATGAACGGGATGGTGACCACGAATGTCAGCACGTCGGACACCGATTGCGCCATCTCCACACCAAGCACGCCAAATATCATCGGCAGAATCAGCACAATCGGTGCCAGGAACAGGCCTTGCCGGCACAAGGCCAGAAACGAGGCGATGCCGGTGCGGCCCATGGTCTGGGTCATCATATTGCCCATCATGTTGAAGCCATTGAGAATCACCGTGCAGCATTGAATATGCAGCGCGGCCACGCCCACCGCCACCACGGCTGGGTCGGAACGGAAGATCTCGACCAGTTGCGGCGCGAAAATCCACAGCAGCGCTGCCAACGCCACGAGCACGCAGGTGGCGAGCCGCACGCAGAACCAATATCCCTCTTTGACTCGCGCGAACAGGCCGGCCCCGTAGTTGTAACCACATACCGGCTGAAAGCCTTGGCCGAGACCCACGATCACCGAATTGGCGCCCAACATGATGCGCATCACGATGGCCATGCCGGCGATGGCCGCGTCGCCGAATGGATTGGCGGCAATGTTCACGCAAGTCACGGAAATCGAGCCGGCGCCTTGGCGGATCAGCGAAGGCAGGCCGCCGCCAGCCACTTCGCGCATGAGCAGCATATCCGGTTTGCAATTGCGCAGGGACAGTTTCATCACGCCGAATTTGCGGCTCATCGTGGTCAGAATCGTGAAGCTCACCGTCTGGCAGATGGCGGTGGCGAGGCCGGCACCGAAAATCCCCAGACCGGCCACGAAAATGAACAATGGCGCAAGCAGGAAATTCAACAGCGCGCCGGACACCAGACCAATCATGCCGAACGCCGATTGACCTTGGTATCTCAACAATCCGTTGAGTGCGAACGAACCGCACACGCAGGGTGCGGCGACCAGCAACGGCGTCAGATATTGCACGGCGTATGGGGCAATCGTCGAGGTCGAGCCCAGCATGACGACAAGTGGCCGCAGGGTCAGCAGTCCGATTGTGGCAATCACCAGACCGGAGATCACCGCGCCCGCAAAGCCCACGGCCAGTAGTCGGGAGGCGCGATCATTGTTCTGCTTGCCGAGTTCGCGGCTCATCGAGTTGCCCGCGCCGTTGCCGAAGAAGAAGCCGAGCGCCTGCATCACGGTCATGATGGAGAACGCGATGCCGATAGCACCGGACTGCGCGGTGCCGAGCTGGCCGATGAAAAAGGTATCAGTCAGGTTGTATGCAGTAGTCACCAGATTGGAAATGACGGCCGGCAGGCATAGTTTGAGGATCAGCGGTTTGACCGGCTGCCCGGTCATCTGCCGATATTTCGCGTCCGCGCTTGCGCGTCTAATGCCATGAATCTGCACCATGGACGGCTATCCTACTCGCGCAGGGTCCTATGCAAAGGCGCGTGACCGCCATACAAGTCAGCGCAGATACCGCCCGGTGATGCTGTTCGGATTGGCCGCGACCTGTTCCGGCGTTCCGGTGGCGACGATGCGTCCGCCGCTTTCGCCGCCGCCCGGACCCATATCGATAATCCAATCCGCATTGGCGATCACGTCGAGGTCATGTTCGATGACCACGACGGTCGCGCCGCTCACCACGAGCCGGTCGAACACGCCCAGCAGCACGCGAACGTCGAGCGGATGGAGGCCGATGGTCGGCTCGTCGAACACGAATACCGCGTTCAACTGGGCCTTGCCCATTTCGCTGGCGAGTTTCAGCCGCTGGGCTTCGCCGCCCGAAAGCGCCGGGGTCGGTTCGCCGAGCGTCAGGTAGCCGAGACCCAGATCGTGCAGGATGGTCAGACGTGCGTGAACCTTCTTGAGGTCGCTGGTCACGGCCAGAGCCTGGTCCACACTCATTGCCATGAGTTGGGGCAAACTCAACGAAAGGCGAGATTCTCCCTTAACCGCACGCCGAATCGCATCAGCTTCGGGCGCGTACCGGGAGCCGCAGCAATCCGGGCATTCGATGGTCACATCCGGCAGGAACTGCACGTCGAGCGAGATCGAACCGGTGCCGTCGCACGTAGGGCAACGCAGTCGGCCGGTATTGTATGAGAAATCGCCGGCCTTCCAGCCGCCCGTCTTAGCCGCCTCACATCGGGCAAAGGCGCGCCGCAATTCGTCGTGAATATCGGCATAAGTGGCCACGGTAGAACGCACGTTCGCGCCGATCGGCGTGGCATCGATGAGATTCGCACGACGGATGCCCTCGGTCTCAAGCTCGCGCACGTGTTCCGGCAACAGCTCCCCCGCCGCCTGCGCTTTGAGTGCGGGAATCAGCGATTCGAGTACCATCGTGGTTTTGCCGGAGCCGGAGACGCCGGTCACCGCCACGAGCCGGCCGCGCGGGATATCAACGTCCAACGGTTTGACCGTATGCAGCTGACTGGTTGTCATGCGGATGTGGCCAAGGCTGAACACTTGCGATTCGGCCACACGCTCACGTATACGCGCACTCACCTGGTCGGATAGGAACGGCGCAATGCGACTACTGGGGTTCGCCGCCACCTCGCCGACCGTGCCTTGCGCGATCACATGCCCGCCTTCGGCACCGGCAACCGGCCCCATTTCGATAAGATGGTCACACGCTTTGAGTACACGCACATCATGGTCCACGACCACCACGGAATTGCCGTCCGCCACCAAGTCGTGCATCACGCCGAGCAGCCCGTCCACGTTCGAGGGATGAAGACCGATGGATGGCTCGTCGAGCACATACAGCACGCCGATGGTGCGGTTGCGCACGGCCCGGGCGAGCTGCACACGCTGGCGTTCGCCGGTCGAAAGCGTGGCGCCGGCGCGGTCAAGCGCCAGATAGCCGAGGCCCAGATCGAGCAGCCGTCGGGCCACATCCAAGAACGATTCGCAGATGTTGGCGGCCATCGGCCGCATGTCGGCGGGCAGGGATTCCGGCACTCCGCGCACCCAATCCGCCGCCGCGTCCAAGGTCATCGCGCCGGCTTCGGCCAAGTTCAGCCCGCGCACATGCGGGGCCCGGGCGGCGACGCTCAGTCGTGTGCCGCCGCAGTCGGCGCATGGGCCTTCCTTGAGGAACCGGACCACACGCTTCAGGCCCTTCTCGTCCTTGGCTTTGGCGAGCGCGTTCTCCACCGTGTACACGGCGTTGAAGTAGGTGAAGTCGAGTTCGGCGAAATCGTCGCCTTTCTTCGGCTTGTAAAGAATATGCTTTTTGACGGCCGGCCCGTTGAATACGATGTCGCGTTCTTCGGGTGTGAGTTCGTTGAACGGCACGTTGGTGCGCACGCCCATCGCGCCGCACACCTGTTTCATGAGGTCCCACATGAGCGAACCCCATGGCAGCACCGCGCCGTCGTCGATGCTTTTCGACTCGTCCGGGACCAGGGCCGCGCGGTTTACTTCGCGCACGATGCCGGTGCCGGAGCAGGTCGGGCAGGCGCCGGCCGAGTTGAAGGCGAGCAATTCGGCGCCGGGCGCGTGGAATTCCTTGCCGCAGCCAGCACAGGTGATGGGCAGGCCGGCCGCCACGTTCAGCGTCGGTTCATTGCGCGCCCCGCAATGCGGGCACACGTGCGAGGCGACGCGGGAAAACAGGAGTCGCAGGCTGTTGAGCAATTCGGTCATCGTGCCGAACGTCGAACGGATGCCGGGCACAGTGGGCCGCTGGTGCAGGGCCAGCGCGGCCGGCACATGCAGCACTTCGTCCACCTGGGCGCGGCTGGCTTGAGTCAGTCGACGGCGCGTGTACGTGGACAGCGCTTCCAAGTAGCGCCGCGAACCTTCCGCATACAGCACGCCGAGCGCCAGAGAGCTTTTGCCCGAACCGGAGACGCCGGCCACGCCCACCAGTTCGCCCAGCGGAATGTCGATGTCGATGTTCTTGAGGTTATGCACGCGCGCACCGCGCACCTCAATCGCCTGCGGCCGTTGATCGTCGCTCATGCTCGGCACTGCTCCGCCGCCGCGCTATCTGACCTCTGTTCAAGTGTCACGCCGTCACCTCTTTCTCGACTTCGCCCTTGGCTGCCGCCGCCTGAGTTTCATGGTCTCCAGTATCATCACGGCCAACGACGGCGGCTGAACGCCGGACGAGAATCTTTCGTCTTGGGCACCGTCCGCCACCTGCAATCCGATTCCCCAGTTTCACTGATGGCCTTTGCGCCGGCGCGGTGTCAGCGCACCCATGCCATGCTGTTTCAGCGCGAATAGCAGCGCGCATGCCGCCGATGCGCGAATCCGGTTCCTTGCTGGTCGGGCTGGTCGGCGAGCGGCTGAATCTTGATTCGGCGTCGCGGCATCCGATCATCCTCCGGCGCTACGCGCTCTCAGCGGGGATTAAAGCAAAAAGGACCTCGTGAACTGGTTTTGATCAGGCCCCTCTATGCTGGACTGTCTGAATGACGACGAGCTGCACACCCTATACGGCTACCTGCAGCGCATCATCGACGCCTCCTCCGACGGCGTACCGGCTTCGACCGCCGAGGACGCCAAGAAGCGAGCGCTACTTATCGAGCACCCCAAGCGCAGGCACATGACGGCCGACCGCGCATAATTCGCGAACAGCCCACACAACTTTGCGGCCACGCAAACGACGGCCGCGCAATCGTTCAATCATTTAGTTACAAGGTCATCCAGCCGCACGATCATCCAGCTCCCCTTACAAGCACGTCCAATTCACCATTTACACGGCATTTTGCACCAAAACCCTACTTTAAAATGCGGCATTTTGCACCAAAGCCCCATTTTGAAATGCGGCATTTTGCACATACAAGGCAGAAAATGCTACCCTCATAAGGGATTCGGAAAGGAGCTGCCATGCTTGAGCGCAAAATCTCGGACGATCTGCTGGAATGGAAGCGGAGCGGTACCGGCAAAGCACTGCTGCTGACCGGCGCTCGCCAGATCGGCAAGAGCTACGCGGTACGCGAGTTCGCCAAGCACGAATACGCCCATTACCTTGAAATCAACCTGTACGAGAACAAGCAGGCGGCCCGAGCGCTCGCATCGGCGAACGACGTGCAGGAGTTCATCAGCCGCCTTACCTTGTTCTCACCTTCAACGCTCATTCCCGGTGATACGTTGATTTTCATCGACGAGGTGCAAGAGGCACCGGATGTGATGACCATGGTCAAGTTTCTGGTGGCCGATGGCCGTTTCGATTATGTGTTCTCCGGTTCCATGCTCGGCACTGAGTTCAAGGGCGTACGCTCCTACCCCGTTGGCTCGGTCATCGAAAAAACCATGCGTCCCATGGATTTTGAGGAATTCTGTTGGGCCATCGGCGTACAGAAGTCGACACTTGAAAACATCCGAGAATCCTGCCGGTCGGTCACGCCAATCGACCGGTACATTCACGATGCAATGATGACGAACTTCCGCACCTATCTGGTAGTCGGCGGCATGCCGGAAGTCGTGCAACGTTTTCTGGACACCAAGGGTGATTTGGCGGCTGTGCGCGCGGTGCAGAACGAGTTGAACCGGCAATATCGCCACGATATTTCGCAGTACGCAGGCAATCGCGCATTGCAGGTGCAGGAGATCTTCGACCAGCTCCCCACTCAGCTGATTGACGGTAACGGCAGATTCGCCGTCTCCTCCATCAGCCCCGGTGCTCGGTACGACCGCAATCAGAAGGATTTTCTTTGGCTTGTCGATGCGGGTGTGGCATTGAAAACCAACTGCGTCACCGAGCCGAAAACACCATTGAAACGCACGGCGCAATCACCGAAGTTCAAACTGTACCAGTCTGATACCGGTATGCTCATGGCACGATACCCGCAACCGACCGCGCAAGCCGCATACCTTGATGATTCCTCACCGAATCTGGGTGCCATCTACGAGAACGTGATTGCTCAGGAGCTGACGGCGCAAGGCATTCCGCTGTATTACTACATGGCAAAGAAACATGGTGAAGTCGATTTCATCGCTGACACGAACGCCGATTCTGTGATGCCGTTCGAGGTCAAGTCGGGGCGCAGCTACCGCACGCACGCCGCCATCGACGCCGTATTGGCCAATGCCGAATATCGCATCTCGCAGGGCGTGGTGCTGTCCCGCTCCAATATTGCGCAGGACGGCGGAACAACCTATCTTCCGCTGTATGCCACGTACTGCTTGCGAGATGTCTGCAATCTGGCCTCACCCTCGACCGTCAGCACCATCGGCGACTTTTCGCTGACGGTGCACCCCGTGTAGGCTTCGCATCGGTGCGCGCTTTACCACTGCGCGCACAGGGCGTTGAAGGCGTCATCGAGGCTCGCGCCAAGCCGGCGGGCCTCGTCGGCATAGGTCTTGGCCGCGCGCACCAGCGGTTCGGGAATCGGCTTGACCCGTTTTACACGCGCCGCGCGGCCGGCACCGGTGTCGATGATGCCGCAGTCGGCGAGTTCGGTGTACGCCTTGGCCACGGTTCCCGACGCGATGCGCAGTGTCCACCGGTTCGCCGGAATCGGCCTACCAGACCGGCACCCCGGCCACTACCCCATCGAGCAGCTGCTTATTCCGATCGAGGGCACGGCTTATACATCGGCGCGACCTGACTCAAGCCGTTCGCCACGTGCGGCGCTTTCGGCATCACCGACGAGGCCCTCGCCCAGTCCGCTGCACAGTACAAGGCACTGCTCGCCGAGTAACAGGTGACCGGTTTGCGTCACCACAATCGTTCAGCGTAAACCGCGTCAGACACATCACAACGTCCGTATGTATGCGGCCCTACAAAGGGGACGCATACATACGGACGTTAAATACCACTGCGGTAAACCCCGTCACACCACGCGATTAGAACCGGATCAACGCCTTAATAACTTTGCGCTGGTCCATGGCCTCATAAGCGTCCTGAATATGGTCGAGGTCATATTCGGCGGTGAACACGCGGCCAGGGTTAATCTCGCCTTTAAGCACCGCATCCAGCAGACCACCGTCAATATCGTAGTGGCGCACGGGAGCCGGGCCGCCCTTGATGCCGATGTTGCCGTAGAACGTGCCTTCGGCGCTGATCTCCACGTCGTGCGGCAGACCCACACGACCAATCACGCCACCGCGGCGAATCAGGCCAATCGCCGTGTCGAAGGACTGCTTGGAGCCCACGCATTCGAGCACCGCGTCCGCACCATAGCCACCGGTCATCTCCAGCACCTTGTCAATAGCCTCTTGGCCACGCTCGGGCACGATATCAGTCGCACCGAATTCGCGGGCGAGCGCCGCGCGATCCTCGTGACGGCTCATGGCAATAACGCGCGTGGCACCACGCATCTTGGCGGCAATCACACCGCACAGGCCGACTGCACCATCGCCCATGACCACGGCTGTGTCACCGGGCTTAACCTCGGCAGAAACCGCCGCGTGATAACCGGTGGACATCACATCGGAAATGGTCAGCAGCGATGCGAGCTGTTCATCGGAATAATCTTCCGGTGAACCGGGCACCTTGACCACGGTGCCGTCCGCCTCGGGCACACGCAGGTATTCGGCCTGACAAGCGGAGAAGTAGCCCCCGTGCGGGCACACGGATTCGAAGCCGGCCTTGCATACCGGGCACTTGCCGCAGCTGTACGGGAATGGCACAACCACGAAATCGCCGGGCTTGACGGATTCGACCGCCGCGCCAGTCTCTTCGACCACGCCAATGGCTTCGTGGCCCACCTGACTGTGTGCGGCCTGTCCGCTCAGCCCACGGAAGAACCACAAATCAGAGCCACACACACAGGTGCGCACCACGCGGATCACGATGTCATCATCCTGTTCAAGCATCGCCTTCGGCACTTCTTCCACGGCCATCTTGCCAGGCTCCACGAAAATCGCAGCTTTCATCATTTCGGTCATGTCAATCACTCCTTTGTTGGGAATATCTGTCTATTGTCGTTTATTGTTTGACGTCGGTTTGCAGGCGCTTCACCTGTTCGATGATGTTCCGGTTTTCTTCGATGAGCTGCTGCGCCTCCTCGTCGCGCCCCTCAGCCTTAGCCCGCCAGTACAGTGTCTTGAACGATACGTACGCCTGCTGCATTCGAATGGATTCGGCTTTGGCAGCGAGACGCAGGGCCTGCGCGTCGAGCAGTTCCATCTGGCGGCGTGCACCTTCTCGCCCGCCCTGCGAGTTGGCGAGGTACGTGCGCATCGATTCGAGCGGCATGCCCGTGGCTGCGAGACAGGATACTGTGGTCAGCCGTTCGAGATCGGCGTCCGAATAGGCGCGATGCCCCGAACTCGGGTCGCGAGTGATGGGAGCGATAATGCCGATCTGCTCGTAGTAACGCAGCGTGGACTCCGGAAGCCCGGAAATCACCGACGCCTCGCGAATCGTATGCCATGCGGTCGTTGTGCTCATATCGACAACTCTAAAAACCTCAAGTACTTGAAGTAAAACGGCGACACGCCCATGGATGTCTTCTGCACGAGTAGGCTGGGATTCGGCGATGGGACCCGCCTGAACTTGTTTCGAACCGCACACTGCTGATAGTTCCTACACACGATTTGATATTGCATGGAATCGTTGTGTCTTCAGCAGGATTCAGCGGTTTCAGGAAAGGCTATTATGGATTCGCAATCCCCATCCGCAGGTGCCCGGCCGATTACGCACACGACCACTCCCCCGGCGCGCAAGCTCCCCGATATTCATCTTGATATTGTGTTGGTCGTCTTCTGCGGCGGTGCGATCGGCACCGCTATCCGCTATGCGTTCGCACAGATTCCCGCGGCTGGCAGCTTCCATACCGGCACGTTTGTGGCCAACATGCTGGCTTGCTTCTGCTATGCAGGGTTGACCGCTTACTTGGCCGGCGCTTCCCGGTTCGGCGCACGTTCCAAAGAACTTGCCAGTCGCGGACTCGGCATGGGCGTATGCGGTGGTTTGTCTACGATGTCGACACTCGCGCTGGAAGGTTTTACCGCAATCCGCGACGGTCAGGTGGCGGCCGGCATTGCCTATCTACTGGTGACGTTCGCGCTGGGTCTGGTTTGTGCGTCTGCCGGCGTGTGGGCAGGAACGCATCTGGCCGGCTCCTCGAACGTATCCGCCGAAGCGTCCGCTGATACGAATGCCGCTACGACCAGCAAGGGAGGTAAGGCGTGATGACCGTATTCCTACCAATCTTGGTCTGCCTGTGCGGCGGCGTAGGCGCCTCCTGCCGCTATCTGCTTGACGTGACCATCAAAACGTACTGGCAGCGCGCATTCCCACTTTCCACGTTCACCATCAATCTCATCGCCGGATTCCTAGCCGGTTTGGTCGCGGCGCTGGCACTCGGCGGGACACTTGATGAACCATGGCGGCTAGTGCTGGCCACCGGTTTCCTCGGCGGCTTCTCCACGTTCTCGACCGCAATCAACGAAATGGTGACGCTCTTCCGCAAACACCGCTACCCCACCGCAGCGGCCTATCTGGTGCTGTCGCTGGGTGTGCCGGTCGTTGCTGCGGCCTGCGGTTTTCTCGTCTGACCGCCACGCCGATTCCCGACGCGGTCAGCGGTATCATTGCGAGGTCGAACGTCACAGGTACATCCGGGAGGTATATGGGCATGGCGAACAATGGAGCGGATGTGAAGCCGAATCAAGGTGTGGGCGCCACAAATACCTCGACCACAACGAATACTGCGGAAAATACCGTGGGCACGGCAACCCCGAAGCAAAATGGACTCGCCGTGCTGGGCAAGTATGTGGGTGTTTCCGCCACGCAGACCATTGTGGAGTATGCGACGTTCGCCATTCTGCACTTGATCGGCGTACCCTCACAGATCGCCAACGGCATCGCCGTGGTGTGTTCGGCGACCTACAACTTCGTGATGAACCGCAACGTGACATTCAAATCGTCCAGCAACTTCACCCGTTCCGTGGCGCTGTTCGTGCTGCTGTGGATCTGGAACTTCACGTTCAGCACGCTGCTGATCGGCTGGATGCCGGGTGCGACCGGGCTGAGTCCATATGTGGTGAAGTTCATTGCGATGGCCTGCCAGTTCGGCTGGGGTTATCCGTTGTGCAAGTACGTGATTTTTAGGTGACACATTCCAATTGCTCACTGTCGTTCGCCTTCGCCTATTTGTATTTGGAGCGCTTATCAGAAGAACAGCATCGCAACACCTGCAGCGAAGCACATGAGCAGAATCGATGTCAGGAAGCTGGCGAGCATCGGCTTCTTGCCCTTGGAAGCGATGGCCTTGAAGTTCACGTTGATGCCGAGCGCGGCCATGGCCATGCCGAGCACGATGTACGCAAAGTCCACGAGCTGCGGGGTGATGGAGGTGACGAACGGTACGAAGGTGCCGATAATCGAAGCGCCGATGAAGCCGAGCATGAACCACGGGAAGGCCACGGTCTTCTTGCCGGTGCTCTGAACCTCGGAATGCTTCTTCTCCCACCAGATGGCGATGATGATGGCCGCGAACACAAGCATGAGCACGCGGGAAAGCTTCATGATGGTGGCGATGTCCACCGCGCCGAACGCGTCGCCGCCCGCGACCGCGTGGGCGATTTCGTGCAGGGAAGCACCGGCGGTGATGCCCAGCTGGTCCTTGGTCATGCCGGTCAGCGGGCCGAGCGCGATCTCCAGCAACGCGAACACAGTACCCATAATGGCTACGATGGCCACGGCCATGGTCACGTCGTTGTCCTTCTCGTCCTGCTTGTCCTCAGGCACCTTGATGGAACCGGCCAGGCCCATGACGGCGGCCGCACCGCAGATGCCGGTGCCACCGGCGGTCAGGATGGCGAGCATCGGGTCGACACCGAGTTTGCGGGCGATGGCATAGCACACGATGATGGTCAGCGTAACGACCACAGCGGCGATCGGCAGACACTTGATGCCCTGCGTGAACAGCACGGCGAGGTTGAGCTTGAAACCGAGCAGGATGATGCCGAGGCGCAGCAGCTTGTTGGAAATCAGGCCAGCGGCGTCCTTGACGCCTGCCTTGCGGCCATCATTGGAACCGACGTAGGCACTGCGGATCGGGAACTGGATGATCATACCGATGAGCAGCGCGATGATGAGCGCGCCGAACAGGCTGAATCCGGGGAACTGCTTGAGCCAGGAGGCGAACAGCGAGGCCAGCAGAGTCAGAACACCAATGAACAGCATGTCAACGGTGGCAATGCGCTTCCACCATTTTGTACAGAACTCTCTCATGATGTCTATTGAAGCTCAAGCGTTTACATCGGTCAAATCATTGCAACCAATACATATCATCGATTTTGTCGATACCTAATTGATCTCCCTCTGATGAGAGAGGTGGCCGCCGCAGGCGGACGGAGGGAGAGAAACAACGTTCGCAACCTCCCCTCAGTCGACTATCTGACTACCCGCGCAGCGCAGCAATAATCGTCTCCGCCAACTCCCGCTGATCGTGCGTCAGACCGGATCTCGGCACCAGCGCATAGAACCGCCGCACAAACTCATCGCCAAGCTCCCGCTGCACCGGCACGCCCGCCGGCACGGCGGCTTCCGAAATCAACGACTGCCCGAACCCGGCGGACAGCGCCGCCACAATCGCCGCATTACTGGACACTTCCATCGTGCGTGCAGGCACAACCTGAGCGGTCTTGAAATACAGATCCGTGTAATACCGCACGCCGGAACCGTGTTCGCGCACCATCCACACGCCGTCAGGCTCCCCCGCCAACACCAGCCGGTCCTCGCACAGGGTGACGCGGTCCACCGAATCGTTCACGATCGGCTTTTCCACCACGCCGAGCTGCACGGCCTTCATGCTGGCCTGTTCGAGAATCGCATCCGAGTTCATCACGTGTACAGCGAAGTCGAAACCGTCCATGTCCCGAGCCATCACCGGCAACGCCTTCGGCAGCAGAATCGCCGCGGTCGTGTGCGAGAACGACACGGCCAGCGGCTCACGCGCCTCCTGCACGCGGGCGATCTGCTCACGCGTATCCCGCCATAATCCGTCGATGCCGATGGCAGTCTGGTACAGCATCCGCCCGGCCTGTGTGGGCGTCACGTCACTTTTCGCATTGCGCACGAACAGCGGCGCGCCGACCATCTGCTCCAATTGGGCGATACGCGACGACACCGTCGACTGCGATACCTTCAGCTCATCGGCGGCCAGCGTGAACTGACCCACCTCGTATACGGCGACCAGGGTTTCGAGCAGAGGGAACATGGTTTAACTGTACGCTGTATGATGCACGAATATTTCAATTAGCTTGGGCGTAGCCCTAGGCCACGGACCTGGACCACCCTCAGTCTCGCTTCGCGAGCCAGCTCCCGCCAGCGGAAGCCCAATGGCTTTCACATCACTATGCCTCGCGCAGTTTTGCGAGCTGCGCCTTGGCCTTGTGGAGTTTGGCATAGATCTCGTTGCGCTGGGCCGGGTTCTTGACGCGCTGATGGTCACGAGTGAGCTTGTCCACTTCGGATTCGAGCCGAGCAATTTCAGTATGGCGAATGATGCGCGCATCCAGATTCTCGACCTCCGGCGTACCCAAAATGGTCTGTGAGCACAGCGATGCCCACAGCTCATCAATAGTAGAGCCGGCCAGCTCCAGCTGGGCCTCCCCCGCCGGCTGCCAGTCGCCGGCATATACCTGATAGATCGGCGTGTGCCCGGCACGCCCCGGTATGGCGCGGCGCACGGCGAACGCGCATTCCTCACGCGTGCTGCCCTCGAACGGCACGTCGCGTACGCACACGAACACGATGCCCGATTTGCGCTGTCCGGCGATCAGGTCGATGACTTCGTTCGGTATGCCGGTGGCTTTGGCCGTAAGCTTCAGTCCGATGACCAGCACTTCCGGGATCAGTTTGCCGTCCGCAAGCCCCGTGTTGGCCGACCGGGCCAACGCCAGCATGGTGATGGATTCGATCTCGTTCACCAATCGCTGCTTGAGTTTGCCGGAAATCGGCGCTTTGCCTACGAACAAGGCTTTCGGCAGTGTGCCTTTGGCTTCGGGAATCGCCGTGGAAACGGGCAGTCCCAGCGAAATTGCGGATACAGAACCACAGTGAGCGGCCTGTGCACCAGTCATCATCGACCTTCTTTCCCGGCCTGCCATCAGTGTCATATCCTCGCAGTGCAGCAGTCCGTTTATCTATTGGAAAGCAACACTAGCGCATCCAGGCCGGAAGTCGTGGTACATATCCATATCCTGTTGCGGTTATAGAAAATCCCCTCCGAGTTTCCTCGAAGGGGATTTTCTATAACGCTAGTTCAAGCGAAGATTCTTGTCTGATGAAAATCAGGCGAGGATCTTGGTCACACGACCGGAGCCGACGGTGTGGCCACCTTCACGCACAGCGAAGGTCAGGCCTTCCTCCATAGCGATGGGCTGAATCAGCTCAACGGTGAAGGTAGCGTGGTCGCCCGGCTGAACCATCTCGACGCCTTCCGGCAGCTCGATGACGCCGGTGACGTCGGTGGTGCGGAAGTAGAACTGCGGACGGTAGTTGGAGAAGAACGGCGAGTGACGGCCGCCTTCGTCCTTGGTCAGCACGTAGACTTCGCCCTCGAACTTGGTGTGCGGGGTGACGGAGCCCGGCTTGGCCACAACCTGGCCACGCTCGACATCGTCACGGCCGAGACCACGCAGAAGCAGACCGGTGTTGTCGCCAGCCTCGCAGGCGTCCATGGTCTTGTGGAAGGTCTCGATGGAGGTGACGGTGGTCTGCTGGGTCGGACGGATACCAACGATCTCGACCGGGGTGTTGACGGCCAGCTGGCCACGCTCGACACGACCGGTGACGACGGTACCACGGCCGGAGATGGTGAAGACGTCCTCGATCGGCATCAGGAACGGCTTGTCCAGGTCGTGAACCGGGGTCGGGATGTAGTCGTCGACGGCGGCCATGAGGTCCTTGACGGACTGGACCCACTTCTCGTGGTCCGGAGCGTCGTCGTGCAGGGCGCCGTAGGCGGAGGTGTGGATGACCGGGCAGTCGCGATCGAAGCCGTTCTCGTCGAGGAGGTCACGGACCTCTTCTTCGACGAGCTCGATGAGCTCTTCATCGTCGACCATGTCGCACTTGTTGAGGGCGACGAGGATCTTCGGGACGCCGACCTGACGGGCGAGCAGCACGTGCTCGCGGGTCTGGGCCATCGGGCCGTCGGTGGCGGCCACAACGAGGATGGCGCCATCCATCTGGGCGG
>OLSL01001459.1_pt1 | contig 21634 bp, 20 predicted proteins | sample 1672511 | NCBI WGS metagenome assembly OLSL01 (sample SAMEA3136694, study PRJEB25190) | human gut metagenome | biome: human gut; feature: human-associated habitat; material: faeces | place: Austria | collected 2013
TATGCAATTAATAAAAAATGTTCTGATTATAACAAAATAAAAAAATATAATAATATTATTCAATATGAAAGTTTAAAACATTGGATTTATTATTTGGCAGCAGATAAAAATATTTGTACTCAAAAAGATGGTAATCCGAATCCAGCACTATTTTACATTTTACATGTATATGGAATATTAAAGAGTAAAAGAATTTTTTTACAACATGGTATTACTAAAGATAATGTACCATATATAAATTATAAAAATGCAAAATTTAGTTTATTTATATGTGGAGCTAAAAAAGAGTATGAATTTGTAAGAGATACATTTGGATATCCAGATGGATATGTTAAATATACAGGACTTGCAAGGTTTGATAATTTGTATGAAAATGATGTTGATAAAAAACAAATTTTAATAATGCCAACATGGAGAAGTTGGTTAGGAAGAGATTTAAATAAAATTTCTAAATGCGAAAATTTTACAAAGACTATGTATTTTAATAAATGGAATAATCTATTAAAAAGTGAGAAATTTAACAATTTCTTAGATGAAAATAATATTAAGGTATATTTTTACCCACATATTCATATGCAAAAATATTTAAAATATTTCAAAGTAAATTCAAAAAATATCAAAGTTGTAGACAATTCAGATATTGATATCCAAGATTTACTAAAAAGATCAGCTTTATTAATTACAGATTATTCAAGTGTATTTATGGATTTTGCATATATGAACAAACCAGTTATATATTATCAATTTGATGAGCAAGAATTTAGAGCAAGACATTTGACTGAAGGATATTTTAGATATAGTAGAGATGGGTTTGGAGATGTACTAACTAATGAAGACGATGTTGTTGACAAAATAATTAATTATATAAAAGCAAACTATAAAGTAGAAGAAAAATACATGAAACGTATGAAGGATTTCTTCGAAATTAGAGATAAAAATAATTGCAAAAGAATCTATGAGGAAATAGAAAAATTATAAATTTGGAGGGAAAAGTGAAACTCTTAATAATATCTAGTGGGTTTTATCCAGTTACTAATAATATGGGCGGAGCAATTGAAAATTTAATAGAAACCTATTTAATAGAAAATGATAAAACTTTCAAAGATGAAATTACTTTGTATAGTGTAAAAACTGCTAAAAGTATGCAAGAAAAAAAATTTGAAAACACTAATATTAGAGTAATAAATAAAACTACAATAATATATAAAGTAAAGCAGATATTAAACTTAATAAGTTCAAAATTTGGTAGAAACTACAAAGGTAATGCATATATAAAAGAGGTCATACGTGATTTAAAAGAAAAAAATGAAATAAATGCCTATGACTGTATTATTGTTGAAAATATAGGCAAATTTATTCCTATTATAAAGCGTGTTACTAATTCTAAAGTGGTATTACATTTGCATAATGACTATTTAAATGTCGATACCGAAAACGGAGAAAATATAGTAGAAGCATGTGATAACATTTGGTGTGTGAGTGAGTTTATTTGTGAAAGAGTAAGAAAAATAATAAAAAATGGTAGTGAAAAAAATAAGGTTAAGCTATTATACAATGGAATTGATCTATCAGAAATGAAAAAACAATTAAGTAAAGAGGAAAAGGAAAATATAAAACGACAATACAATATAAATAATGATGAAAAAGTCATTATTTATACAGGTAGACTAATGCCCGAAAAAGGCGTAAAGGAATTAATACAAGCATATATTGAGCTATCAAAAGAGAAGAATGATATTGTTTTATTAATAGCTGGAGGAGCAAGACAAATAAATAAAAATAAAAATAATTTTATCAATAAAATCCACAAATTATCAAAGAAAACAAAGAATAGAGTTATTTTCACTGGGCACATACCATATAAACAGTTATATAAAATATATTCTATAGCAGATATACAAGTGGTCCCTTCAATATGTGAAGAAGCATTTGGATTAACTGTTGTAGAGGGAATGAATTATGAAATTCCAATTATTGTAACGAATTCAGGAGGAATTCCTGAGATAGTTCATAAAGATTATGAACTAATGGTAAATAGAGATTTAAATATAATTCAAAATTTAAAAGACAAAATGAAGTATATATTAGACAATCCTGAAGTAGCTGAGAATATAACAAAAGAATATCCTAATAAAATCAGTAAATTTACAAATGAGGAATACAGTAATAATTTTAATATTCTAATGAAACAAATAAAAGAAACGGAGTAAAGAATGAAGAAAGCAGATATATTGTATTATATGGCAATATTTGGCGTATTTTGCATTAATTTAATAGATATATCAAAAATAATAAATATTGAATCAGCATATAGAACTATAATTTATATTGCACTTGCATTAATGCTGGTTATCAAGATAATATTTACAAAGTATTCCAAAAAGCAAATCATTTTAATTGCATTAGTTGGACTAATAAGTTGCTATTCAACATATGTTTTAAATAATTATATGTTTATAATAAACTTTTTAGCAATAGTAGGAATAAAGGGTGTAAATATAAAAACAGTTGTAAAGATAGATATAATAGTGAAATTATTATTTATTTTGATACATACATCAATATATTTTTATGATTATATAAACAATTACGAGAAAGTAGCTACTACGTTTGTATATACCCAAATGTATGGAATTAGACATGGATTTTATTTTTCTCATCCAAATACTGCTGGAGGAATTGCTATATGGCTTGCAATAGATATTATATATGTATATAAAAATAAGAAAATGTCTTATATTATTTCATCTTTTATAGTCTTATTTTTCTATTACTTTACAGGATCAAGAACAATGTTAACCATATATATGATGTTTTTAGTTTTAATATTTGTTGATAGAAAAAATCCTACGTTTTTTAACGAAAAGACAAATATTATATTAAGATATCTTATAGACATATTGGCAATATCTTCAATCCTACTTGTTTTAGCACCTAGAATTATAAGCAATACTGAAGTAATTGATACCATTGATAAAATTTTAAGTAGAAGACTTTATTATTCAGATTGGGCTATAAATTTATATGGATTTAATATATTTCCAAATGCAGATACATCAATCTTGGACAAAAATTTAATTGTAGATAACTTTTATATAAGATGTATAATATCCTATGGAATAATTATATATTTAATGTTATCTGCTAAATTTAAATTAGTGCCTAAAAATGTAAAAGACTTAGACAGAATTATATTAATTATTTTACCATTTTACTTATTCAATGAGTTGTTCTGCTATAATATAGGTAGAGCAATAGCATTACTAGTGTTAGCAAATGCAATATTTAATAAAAAAGAAAACGGAGAAACGGATGAATGCAAAGAACAAAAAGAAGTATAGTTAATTTAATAACAGCCTTTATAGGACAAATATTTGGAATAATAATTAGCTTTATTGTAAGGATGATATTTGTTAATTGTTTGTCATCAGAATATTTAGGTATAAATGGATTATTTACCAATATTTTAACAATGCTTTCACTTGTTGAACTAGGTGTTGGTTCTGCTATGACATATAGCTTATATAAACCTATTGCAGAAAAAAATATTGAAAAAATTAAAAGTTTGATGCATATATACAAAATAGCATATAGAATTATCGGAATTATTGTACTTGCAATAGGGATAGGATTTACACCTTTTTATAGATGTTTAATAAATGAAATACCAAATATTCCAAATTTAGATTTAATATATATTTTATTTGTTGTTAATACGGGAGTATCTTATTTTTACTCATATAAAAGATCACTTATTATATGCGATCAAAAAAAGTATATTACAACTTTATATAAATATGGATTTTACTTTTTATACAATTTAGCACAAATAATTGTGTTACTTACGACAAAAAACTATATTTTATATTTGATATGTCAAGTAATTTCTACTATAGTGGAAAACATTGCAATATCAAAAAAAGCAGATAAAATGTATCCATATCTAAAAGAAAAGAATATAGAAAAATTGCAAAAAAGTGAATATAAAAAAATAAAGAAAAATGTATTTGCTATGATGTTTCATAAAATTGGAGGAATGGTAGTTAATTCGACAGATAATATTATATTGTCAAAATTTGTTGGAATTACAACTGTAGGAATCTATTCAAATTATTATATGATTATAAATGGATTAGAACTTATTATAAATCAAATATTTGATGCAGTTATAGCAAGTGTCGGAAACCTAGGAGCTAGTGAAAATGAGAAAAAGATCAAATCAGTATTTGATAAAGCATTTTTTATGAACTTTTGGATTTTTTCCTTCTGTACGATATGTTTGTTGATTTTATTTAATGATTTCATACAACTATGGTTAGGACAAGAATATTTATTTGAATTTAATGTAGTAATAATTCTAGTAATTGCATTTTATATTAAAGGAATGAGAAGAGCGGTTTTAACATTTAGAGATGCAACAGGAAACTTCTATTATGATAGATATAAGCCAATATTCGAAGCTATCATTAATCTAATAGTATCAATTATATTAGCAAGGGAGATTGGAGTAGCCGGAGTATTTTTAGGAACGATAATAAGCACTGTAACTACATCATTATGGGTTGAACCATATGTATTGTATAAATATGTTTTTAAAGAAAAAGTATACAAGCACTTAATAAAGTTAGCAATATATACGTGTATTGGAATTGTTGCATGTATACCAACATACTTAATATGTTCAGCTATAAACCAAGTAAGCATCTTAGGAATAATAGTAAAATTACTTATATGTTTAATTGTTCCAAACGTAATTTACATATTTGTATTTAGAAATACCGAAGAATATAAATATTTTAAAGAATTAATATTTAAGATATTAAGAAAAATAAAAAATAGAGGATAAATATGGAAGAAGAAACTAATTTTATAGAAATATTTAAAATTTTATGGAAAAAGAAATTGATTATAATACTTGTTACACTAGCATTTATGGTAATGGGTGGGTACTATAGTATACAAATCAAAGTGCCTAAATATAAATCAACAACGACTTTGCTTTTGGCACAAAACAGTTCTGCAGAAACGCAAGGAATAGAAAATGAGATTACACAAACTGATATAAGTTTAAATCAAAAACTTGTATCAACATATAGTGTCCTAGTTAAAAGTAAAAGTGTATTAGACCAGGTATTAGAAAACCTAAATATGGACAGATCATTAGAAGAAGAATTGAAGAAGAATATAGAGGTTAAAGCTGTAGAGGACACGCAGGTTATTGAAATTACATATATAAATGAAGATTCAAATGTGGCATATAAAGTGGCAAGTGAACTTGCAAATGTATTTTGCAAGAAGATAGTTGAAATATATAATATAAATAATGTATATATAGTAGATAAGGCAGAAATTGCAGAAGAACCATATAATATAAATTATATAAAAACTATAATAATATTTGCGATAATAGGAGTAGGTCTTTCATGTATGACTGTATTTATTATAAGTTTGTTTGATACAACAGTAAAAACACAGGAAGATGTTGAAAATAGTACTGGATTAGTAGTTTTAGCACAGGTGCCAGAAATAAGATCAGGAGGTAAGGAAAGATAATGAAAAATGAGATTATTACACAAGAAGATCCAAAATCACCTATTTCAGAAGTATTTAAAACCTTAAGAACTAATTTACAATTTATGAATAATAAAAATACTTCTAAAATGTCTTTGCTAGTTACGAGTACAATGCCAGGAGAAGGTAAAAGTTGGATTACTTCAAATTTAGGGGTCGCATTTGCACAATCAAATAAAAGAGTTGTTATTATAGATTCAGATATGAGAAAAGGAAGATTGCATAATATATTTGAAACAAAAATATTTCCTGGTTTATCTAATTATTTAGTAGAACAAGGTAAACCAATAAAGAATTATATAATAGAAACAGACATAGAAAATTTAAGTATTATTCCTGCTGGGAATGTGCCTCCAAATCCTTCAGAGTTATTATCAAGCGAAAGGATGCTAGAAGGGTTAGATGAATTAAAAAAACAATTTGATATTATTTTATTTGATTCTACTCCATGTATGCTTGTAACAGATGCACTTATTATTTCACGAATTGTTGATGCAACTATAATAGTATCAAGCCATAAAAAAACTAAGATAGAAGACCTAAAAACAGTACAAAAAAATATAGAAAATGTTGGTGGAAAAATAGCAGGAGTTATTATAAATAAAATACCTGTATCATTGCAAAAATATAAAAGCAAATATTATTATTATGGCAATAATGAAAAAACAAGAGAAAACAAAGAAAGTATGGAATCCATTAAAGAAAAAAACTATGAGACAAAAGAAAAAGAATCAGTTGAAAATGATGAAATAGAATCAAATAAAACCATTATAGATCAGATTGATAAATATTTAGAAGAAAATAAGGAGTAAAAAAATGATAGATATGCATTCTCATATATTACCACAAATTGACGATGGGCCGGTTAATATAGATGAGAGTATAAAAATGTTAAAAGAAGCTTATAAAGCAGGATTTACAGATATTGTTTCTACTTCGCACTATATTGTAAATGAATATTGTACAACAAAAGAAGAAAGAAAAAAGCTAATACAAATTCTAGAAGAGAGATTAAAATTAGAAAATATTAAGATTAATATTTATAATGGTGCTGAGGCATATATTAATACAAATTTAAGCGATCTAATAAGTGAAGGGACACTACCTACAATTAATGGCACAAAATATTTATTAGTTGAACTTCCAATGAATAATAAAATTATTTGTTTAAATGAAATAATAAATGAGTTAAAGAATAATGATATAATACCAATAATTGCTCATCCAGAGAGATATTCTTATGTACAGAGAGATCCAAATATCTTAGATGAGTTAATTAAACAAGGTGTTATATTTCAAGCTAACTATGGCAGTATTATCGGAAAATATGGAAATGAAGCAAAGAAAACTGTAAAAAAATTATTAAAAAACAATGTCATACAGCTATTGGGAACAGATACACACAGAAGCGGTAGTATGTATACACAAATGGAAAAAAGTATAAAAAAAATAACTAAGTTAGTTGGAAAAGATAGGTTTGAAATATTGTCTGATATAAATCCATTGAATGTAATAGAAAATAAAGAAATTATAAGATAATATTAATATAACAATACAATAATAAGAAAATTACAACTTTTTGTTGTAATTTTTTTATTTATTGGTATAATATAATAGATTATAAAGGTTTATGGAGGTTTATATGATAAAAAGAGTAGCAATTCTAGCAAATGGTGGAGATGTTTCAGGGTTTAACGCAGTTATTAGAGCAATTATAAAAACTGCAGAAAATAATAATATAGAATGTTTAGGATTTATAGACGGATATAGAGGATTACTTCAAAATAACTATGTAGTACTTGGAACAAGTTCAACTGGAAATGCAGTAGGAATTCTTCCAAAAGGAGGATCTATTATTGGATCTTCTACAAATGCAAATGTATTTAACTATCCAGTAGATGAAAATGGAGAAAGAGTATATAAAGATTTATCTGACATATGCGTTGAAAATATAAAAAAAGACGGAATCGATTGCTTATTTACTTTAGGAGGAGACGGAACACAAAAATCAGCAAGGGATTTATCTTTAAAAGGAATAAATGTAATAGGAGTTCCTAAAACAATAGATAATGATGTTGCTTGTACAGAAATTACTTTTGGATATAATACAGCTGTGTCTGTTGCAGCAGATGCTATAGATAGATTACACACAACAGGAGAAACACATCACAGAATAATGGTGTTAGAAGTTATGGGAAGATATGCTGGTTGGATTGCTTTAGAATCTGCAATAGCAGGAGGAGCTGATGTTGCATTGATTCCAGAAATACCATATGATATAAATAAAGCTGCTCAAAAAGTTATAAACAGAAAAAATAGAGGTAAAAGTTTCAGTATAGTAGTTGTTGCTGAAGGTGCAAAACCAAAAGATGGAGACATTGTTGTTAAGGGAACAAGAAACAATGGAGCAGGAGTTGACAATACAAAACTTGGGGGTATAGGAGAACAGGTTGCAAAACAACTTGAGGAACTAACAGGATTAGAAGCAAGATGTACAGTATTAGGATATATGCAAAGAGGAGGAACTCCAACTTCTTTTGATAGAGTCCTTTCAACAAAATATGGAGCTAAAGCGATGGAACTTGCTTTAGAAGGTAAATTCAATGTTCTTACAGTTATAAAAAATGGAAAACTAGATTATGTTTCATTAGAGGATGTTGTAGGAAACAATACAAAAATAGGTGCTGTTTCAGGCAATACTCCTGAAAGTAATTTAAGAAAAGTTACAATGGAAGATGATTTAGTAAAAACGGCAAGAAGTATTGGAATTAATTTAGGAGACTAGGTGAGAATATGATTAATTTTAAAAAAGTTATAGCATATAAAATATCAAAAGTAATAGATATAGACGAAAAAGAGATAGAAGGCTATATAGAAGTACCGTCAAATAAAGAAATGGGTGATTATTCATTTCCTTGTTTTAGATTAGCAAAGGTATTAAAAAAATCTCCACAAATAATAGCAGAGGAATTAAAAGAAAAATTAATATTTGAAAATGAAGAAATTACTAAAGTAGAAGTAGTAAATGGATATCTAAATTTCTTTATAAATAACTTACAGTTAGTTAAAGAGGTTCTTAAAGAAATAGATGAAAAGAAAGAAAAATATGGAAGTAGTGATATGGGAAAAGGAAAAAACGTTGTTGTTGATTATTCCTCTCCTAACATTGCTAAACCTTTCCATATAGGACATTTACGTTCAACTGTAATAGGAAATTCGTTATATAAAACATACAAATTCTTAGGATATAATTGTATAGGAATCAACCATCTTGGAGACTATGGTACACAATTTGGAAAATTAATAGAAGGATACAAAAGATGGGGAAGTGAATACAACATTGAAGAAAATCCTATTGATGAGTTGACAAAGATTTATGTAAGGATAAATAATCTTTGTAAAGAAGATGAAAGTGTATTAGAAGAATGTAGAAGTAATTTCAAAAAACTTGAAGAAAAAGATGAGTATTGTGTTAAATTATGGAATAAATTTAGAGAGCTAAGTTTAAAAGAATTTCAAAGAATATATGATTTATTAGATGTTCATTTTGATTCATTAAATGGAGAGGCCTTTTACTCAGATAAAATGAATGAGGTAATAAATATATTAGAAAAAACAGGAAGATTAGTTGAATCTGAGGGGGCAAGGGTAATAGAATTAGAAGAAAAACAAATACCACCTTGTATTATACAAAAGAGCAATGGATCTACTACATATGCAACACGTGATTTGGCAGCAATTCTATACAGAGCAAGAAACTATGATTTTGACAAAGCTTTATACCTAACTTCTTATGAACAAATATTACATTTTAATCAAGTGTTTGAGGTTGCAAAACTACTAGGTTTAGATGAAAAATACACTAATAACCTTATACATGTTCCTTTTGGAATGATTCAATTAAAGAGTGGAAAGATGTCTACTCGAGAAGGCAATGTTGTTAAGCTTGAAGATTTACTAAAAGAGTCTATTAGCAGAGTAAAAGAAATTATAGAAAAGAAAAATCCGGAATTAGAAGACAAAGAAAAGATTGCAGAAACAATTGGAATCGGTGCAGTTATATTTAATGATTTATATAATAGCAGAATGAAAGATGAAATATTTGACTGGGATGAAATGCTTAATTTTAATGGCGAAACAGGCCCATACCTACAGTATATTTATGTAAGAACTAATAGCATACTAAAAAAAGCAGGATATATACCAGAACTAAAAGATGTTGATGCACAAGAATTAAATGATGAAGGTGCTATAAATATTATTAAAATTTTATATTCATTTGAAGATGTAATTAAACAAGCTGCAGAAAAAAATGAACCATATATAATTGCAAGATATTTAATAAATTTAGCACAAGCATTTAGCAGTTATTATAATGATCATAAAATTATTGTGGATGATAAAAAAGTTCAAAATTCACGTTTATATATAACCTATGGTGTTAATTTAGTTTTAAAAACTGGTGCAATGTTATTAGGAATGAAAATGCCTGAAAGAATGTAATTTGATTTTATTAAATTAAAATGGAGTAAAGATATGGAACAAGAAACAAAGCAAAAGATTAATAATGAAGAAGTAAAAGAAAATGTTGCAAAAACAAAAAAACAATTTACTATTTTTGGATTTACAATAACAAAGATACTAGCATATTTTATTATATATAGTGTGGTAGGATATGTTATTGAAACAATATTTGGTTTATTAACAAAAGGAGTAATTGAAAGTAGAAAAAGCTTTCTATATGGGCCTTTTTGCGGAATATATGGTGTTGGTGCAGTAATTATGATTATAGGACTTCAGAAATTTAATAAAAATAATTATACTTTATTTGCTGGAGGATTTATAATAGGCTCACTAATAGAATATGTTGTAAGTTTTATTGGAGAATGGTTTTTCCATATAAAGTGGTGGGATTATTCAAGTATGCCTTTTAATATTAATGGTAGAATATGCGTATGGTTTTCAATATTCTGGGGGATACTTGCAATTTATTTAATGACACATTTCCATCCAAAGATAGATAAATTTTTAAATAAAATGCAACCTAATATGTTAAAAACATTTACAATAATATTAACGATATTAATTTTTATAGACTTCTTAGTAACTGGTTTTGCATTAAAGATGTTTTATGTTAGACTAGTAGATAAATACGATCTGGATATTCAAGGTGTTGATGAATATCTTAGAGACTATGAAGAATTATATGCAAACCCAGAAGTTAAGAAGTTTGTAGATACACATTTTTCAGATGAAAAAATGTTATTAACATTTCCTAATATAAAAGTTACAAAAAAAGATGGAAATGTTATATGGGTATGTGATATACTAAAACATATTCAACCATATTACATTAAAGTTTTTACACCAAAGGTAGTTGAAATTATGAATTAATATATACAAAACTGTAAAAATAGAATATTATATTTATATAATAAAAAGCGGAGGTTTAAATAACAATGAGAAAATATTTTGGAACAGATGGAATCAGAAGAATTGCTAACACCGAACTATCACCAGAGTTAGTATATAAAGTTGCAAAAGCAGGAGCATATGTGCTATCAAAACATTCAGATCATAATCCTACAATTTTAATAGGAAGAGATACACGTATTTCTGGTACTTTAATTGAAAGTGCCATGACTGCAGGATTTTTAAGCTATGGAGCAAATGTTAAAATTTTAGGAGTAATACCTACACCAGGTGTAGCTTATTTAACAAAAAAGATGAAAGCAGATGCAAGTGTTGTTATCTCAGCTTCTCATAATACATATGAATTTAATGGTGTAAAATATTTTAGCAATAAAGGAATGAAGATACCTGATGAATTAGAAGAAGAAATAGAAGAAGTTATGGAATCAGGTAAATTAGAAGAACTTACTGCAGTTAATGAAAAAATAGGCGTTTCAGAAATAAGAACAGATTTATTAGATGAATATGTTTACTTTTTCAGAAAAAACTTTGAAGAAGATCTTGAAGAATTAGATAAATCTAATTTTGTTGTTGCAATTGATACTGCAAATGGAGCAACATCAGTAGTTGCAGAAAAAGTATTTACTGCTCTTGGAATCAAACATTATATACTTAACAATATGCCAAATGGAATTAACATTAATGATAATTGTGGTTCAACACATTTAGAAGTATTAAAAAAATATGTTGTTGAAAACCACTGTAGCTTAGGAATTGCATACGATGGAGATGGAGACAGATGTCTAGCAATTGATGATAAAGGTAATGAAATAGATGGAGATAAATTATTAGCAATTATATCTAATTACATGAAAGAAAAAGGAACTTTGAAAAAAGATACTTTAGTAGCTACAGTAATGAGCAATTTAGGTTTAAGTAAGTACGCAGAAAAAAATAATATAAACTTTGAACAAACAAAAGTTGGAGATAGATATGTACTTGAAAAAATGTTAAAAGAAGGATATAATCTTGGAGGAGAACAGTCAGGACATATCATTATGTTAGATTATAACCCAACAGGAGATGGTATATTAACTTCTTTAATGTTAATTAAAATAATATTAGAAAAAAATGTTTCATCTTCTAAATTATGTGATATAATACAGATATATCCACAAGTTCTAGTAAATGCAAAGGTTGATAGTAATAAAAAATATGATTATGAAAAAGATGCAGAAATAAAATCTGAAATCGAAAAACTTGAAAAAGAATTTTCAGGAAATGGAAGAGTATTAATTAGACCTTCTGGTACAGAACCATTAGTAAGAGTTATGATAGAAGGACAAGACAAAGAAATAATAAGAGAAAAAGCAGAGAAACTTGCAAAACTTATTGAAACAAAATGTAAATAAAACTGAACAATACAAAACAAATTAAATATTATATTCTAAAGAAAAAAATTAAATTATTATATATAGGGGGAATTTAAAATGCCAATGATAAATCTTACAGATCCAATTACTTTACTTATTGCAGTTGTTCTTTTTGTATTAGTATTATGGTTTTCTTATCAAAGTAAGAAAAGTGTTATACCGGGAATAATGCTATTTGTATTCATTTCAATAATAATACTACATACATTAGAACTTACAATAGGCAGTCTTTCTGCAGAAGGAGTATCAGTAACAATAAGATCTATTGTTATGGACTTAATCTTCATTCTATTATCCTTTATTTCATATTTATGGATAGATGATGTAGAAGCTAAGTTAAAGAAGAAAAAAGTTATTGATCATAGTTTAGATTGGTTCTGGAGCAAAATTTAGCTAAACAAGAACAATCAATTAAATTGCCACTTGAATAATTAAATTATTTTAGTGGCAATTATATATATTAAGGGAGGGACAACTCATGCAAGAAAAAAACATTGTAATAGGAGGAGCTTGGCCATACGCCAACAGTGATCTTCATTTAGGTCATATTGCAGGACTCATATCAGGAGATGTACTTGCAAGATATTTTAGAGCAAAGGGATATAATGTTGTATTTGTATCTGGAACTGACTGTCATGGAACACCAATTACAGAAAGAGCAAAAAAAGAACACAAGTCTCCAAAGGAAATTGCTGAATATTATGACAAAAGAGATAGAGAAACATTATCAAAATTTAATTTTTCATATGATTTATATACAAATACAGATACTGATTTTCATAGAAAAGAAGTTATGGAAATGTTTAAAAAAATTTATGATAATGGATACATTTATGAAAAAATTGAACCACAACCATATTGCGAAAATTGTAAAAAATTCTTATCTGATAGAGAAATTCAAATTACATGTCCAAAATGTGGAACTCAAACAAAAGCTGAACAATGTGATGGATGTCAATATGTACCAACCATCGATGATATGAAAGATGGAATTTGCCTAGAATGTGGTGCAAAAACAGTTTTAAAAGATAATAAGAATTTATATTTAGCATTATCAAAATTTCAAGATTTAATTGCTAAGCATACAGAAGAAAGTAATAAATTATGGAGAGCTAATGCAAAAAATGAAACAAATAAATATTTAAAACAAGGATTAGTTGATAGAGCTGTAACAAGAGATTTAGACTGGGGAGTAGATATTCCAGTAGATGGTTATGAAAATAAAAAAATGTATGTATGGATTGATGCAGTTCTAGGATATACTACTGCTACAAAAAAATGGTGCGAGGACAACGGAAAGAATTGGGAAGATTTTTGGAAAGAAGGAAATAATAACGAAATCTATATGGTACATGGAAAAGATAATATTGTATTCCATAGTATTATATTAAATGCCTTACTACTAGCAATGAAAGAAAATTATCATTTAGTAGACGTTATAGTTTCATCTGAATATCTAAACATAAATGATGAGAAAATATCTAAAAGCAAAGGTAATGGAATACCAGCAATAGAGATAGTGGAACAATATAATCCAGATACTTTAAGATTTCATTTAATTAATAATGGTCCTGAAAAGAAAGATTCTAATTTTACAATAGATAGCTTGGTTGCTACAAATAATGGAGAATTGTTAAATAAATTTGGAAATTTGGTAAATAGAACGTTAAAATTCAAAGGAATAGAAGAAGTATTAGTTGGAACTTTAGATAAAGAGGTTGAAACTAAAATTGATGAAACTTACAGAAAAGTAGGAGAAAATATTGAAAAGCTTGAATTCAAAGAAGCATCTGATATAGCAATGGAATTGGTAGAATTTGCAAACAAGTACTATGATGAAAAACAACCTTGGGTTCAGAAGAAAGAAAATATAGATGAATTTAATAATACAATATATAATTGCACAGTAATTATTGCAAATCTTTCAAATATATTTGAACCTTTTATGCCAGAAACATGTGAGAAGATTCGTGAATATTTAAAATTAGGTAAATGTGAATGGAAAAGAATAGAGTTAAATTCAAATATAAAACTTGAAAATATTCAACCTTTATTTAATAGAATAGATAATGTATAGAAAAGAATAAAAAAGTTACATTTTATGTAACTTTTTTATTTGTATATATTGAAAATTATGTAAAATTAAGATATAATACTAATGCATTGAAAACTCAGTTTTACATTGCATAATAGCAAGTGCAATAGTTTATTAAACATTGCACTAAAAGGATGGTAAGCAATTTAATTCAAGAAAGGAAAACATTATGAAATTTATTGCAAAACTCAAACCGCGGAGTGGTGCAAATGTAGCTTTGTTGATCAAAGAATTTTTTGCATCGTCGCTTGATAAGGAAAGTTGCATCAGCATCAAAGATGGAGAAGTATCTTTAACTGTTGGATTTGAAAAAAAGCCTTCTAAGGGTATTATTGACGCTATCGAAAAATATGAGGTGATAGAATTCTTTTTCAAAGTTGATAATATAAATGAAAAAGAAAATGAATCCATAAGTTGCTTAAACAGAAAGGATGAGCAGAAAATCGAAAAAGTAACAATTACAGCTACTGATAAACCTCAGAAAAACGTTGGCGTAAAATTCACTGAAAAAAGCAAATCCATTGAGAAACTTGATGAAATTCCAGAAGTAAAGGAAATGATTCAAAGTTCTAAATCATTCGAAGAATTTTTAAATAAAATATCAGAATGGTTAAATCTCAAAAACTGTAAAAATTTTGAAATTCTGGTGAAGGCAGCAGTTCCTACAGGAAAAAGCAAAAGAATATCATGGAATATAATTTTTGCAAACATGGCAAATGCTGGAATAGTATATGCTCCTCAAACTATCAGAATAAAGTACACAGTTGCTGTTTCTGAAAAAATGAAGATGGAAGGATATACAATAAATCCGATTAAGTTCATAAGATTGTTAGGAGAGTATGCTAACTACTGGAACAAAAATGAGAAAGAGAGTAACAAAGTAAAGGCAGATAGTGATAATAGCACTGTAGGCACAGAGATATCTCTGAAAGATGAAAATTCAATTAAGATATTATTTGCTAGTCTCATGGATGTTGCGCAGAAAGGCAAAATAAGTGTGAGAACTGAAAATGTTTTCAAGCGTTTGGGTTTAAAGGAAAGGGATCGAGATTTGCTTGAAATAGCTGATATAGCGTTAAAGTTTCCTGCAGAACAGCTGACGTGGAATGAACTTTTTAAATGCCTAAAAAGTATTTTCCCAACTGATGAAGATCAAATGGATGCACAAATGAGATTGTCGAAACTTATAAATGAATATGCTCATAAATTGGGCTTAGGCAAAGTTAAGGCAATTGATTTTCTTATGGAAATGAAAAAGGTAATCTTGAGTAATCTTGATTAATCCATCTATGTATGAACAGAATGGTCCTATTTCCAAACAAATAGGACCATTACATACTAAATTATTAATAATAGGGGTATAAAAATGGAGGGTTTAAATAAGATAAAACTTATAAAAGATTGGATTTCTAATGGAGAAGATTTAGAACTATTATCTATGGAATTTGATATTCCTATGGATGAAATCATGCAATATAAAAGTGAAATAGAAGAAGAAAAAAGCCAGACTAGAGATCAATTTGAAGAATTAAAAAATAAATTAATTAAGATAGATGAAAAAGGAAAGACTACAAGAAATACCAAGTTGACAAGATCACTGAAAAATAAAATATCTTCTGAATTAGCTGAAATTATTGACAGAAAGTTAGAAGAAACTGATGATATAGATGAACTAAAGAAATTATCAAAAAAAATAACATATGATATATGTTCTATAAATGAGATTACACTTGGAGCATCTAAACGAAGAGTGGAAACAAAAATTCAAAAATTACAACAAAAAGCTGCTATAGATAAGTCAATAAAAAACATTCCAAACAATGTAATAAAATTGGCACATTATATTGCAGGAGAACAGATAGATACTGAAAAAATTGATATGGCTATAAACACTGAAATACAAAGAATGCAAGAAACTAACGGAAATAAGATGTTTCAACTAACAGATGAAGATGCTAAGAAACGTGTCATATCAAGTATTAGATATCTGTTGCAAACTGAAGGTTCAGGAATAGCTGTTAAGATGCCAGTTGTTACAACTAGGATACTAAACAAATATTCTTTAAAAAGTGAGATGGGAGTAAACTTGGAATCAGTTGTGAAAAACTGTATAAACAATAGAGAATTTGATAAAGCTAGACATGCTTGTAGTATTATAAGCAGAGATGCTGATCGAAGAAGTCCATTGAAAAATAAAGCAAAAGTATTGATGAACTTAATAAATATTAAAGAAAGAAGCTCACAAGACATATTAGAAGATGAAAACTGTAAGACAAACAAAAGTACAGAAGAAAGATAGTAATAAATAAAAAATGAAAAATTAAAAATATTTTTTAAAATCACAGAAAATAGACTCTTTTCATATAATATACAAAAATATGAAGGGAGTTTTATTTTTATGGATTATGAAATAATGATGAATGGAACGGTAAGAATAGGGCAAAGAGCTCCAGAATTTGAAGCACAAACAACAATGGGAAAGATATCTTTAAATGATTATAGTGGAAAGTGGGTAGTTTTATTTTCACACCCAGGAGATTTTACCCCCGTATGAGCATACAATTTGGGGAAACCGTGCAAAGAAGATGCAAAGCAAAGGAGAATATTTCACCACTTGAAATTCTAAAGAAAATGTCCGGAATAGATTTTAATTTATGTCCTATATGCCGAATTGGACATTTAAGTTGAAAAAAAATAGAAAATCTGCTATTATGTTATTATATTATAGACAAATAAAATTTATAGCAAAATCAAAAAAGGGGTAAATATGACACAGACTCAACAAACCGTATTAGCATTAGCAATATATACAATATGGATAACACTATTATATATAAGAATATTTGATAAAACACTAAAAAAATATGTATTATCAATAGGTGTGCTATTAGCATTTTGGATGGTAGTAAGAATGCTTAAAACATATACAACAGGGTATGCAACAGAAATACTGTGGTATTTGTATTACATACCACTATTGCTGATTCCAACATTTTACTATAATTGTAGTAGTTATTTAATAAACAGTAAAAATAAAAAAAGAAGAATTGCTACAATAATTATATCAACAATACTATTCTTATTAGTACTTACAAATAGCCTACATAATATTGCATTCAAAATAAAAAGCAATATAAATGATTATAATCATAATATAGGGTATTTTATAATAGTTGCTTGGATTCTATGTTTAATAGTAGTAGCGATAATAAATCTAATAAAATCAAGCAAAAATAAAGGGTACAAAAACATAATTTCAATATCAATAATTATTTTAATTGGTTTAGTATATACATTTTTATATATAAAAAATGTTCCAGTAATAAGAAAAACAAATATGTCAGTAATAATAGGAACATTATTTTGTGTGGGATTAGAAATGATGCTTGACTTTAATTTAATACCAAATAATTTTAGATATAAGAAAATATTTAAAAATTCAAATTTGCCATTAGAAATCATATCACAAGATGGAAAAACTAGAATTACAACAAATCATTCCATAAATCTAAAAGAAAACATAATAAATGATATAAAAGATAATAAAGTAAAAAATACATATAAAGATAACAACATTGTAAAAAATGTTAAGGCTATAAGTGGTGGCTACTCAATAGAAGAAAAAGATTTTAGTAAAATAAACAAGTATGAAAAAGATTTGAAAATAATACAACAGGAGCTTATAGAACAAGAAACAATATTACAAAAGCAAAGAAAGATTGCAACAGAAATATATGAAACAAAATTAAAAAGCGAAATCATAAAGCTACTAGATGAAAAGATAGAACAGAAAAGAGACTTAATAAATGAACTAATAAAAGAAATGAAGATAACAGACATAGATAAAATGCAAAACATAAAACTACTACTAAATTATTGTAAAAGAATGAGTAGTTTAGTAATATCAAGCTATAATAAAGAAAAATATGATAATAAAAGACTAGAAATAATCATAAACGAAATGTTAATAGAGGGACAAGCACTAGGAATAAATGGAGTTTTGAAAACAAATAATTTTGAGATAAGTAGTGGAGAAACAGCAAATATTTATGAGATCATATTTGAAACAATAATGAAATTTAAAGAAACTAATTTTATTCTATATATACAAGTGAACAATTTATATACAGAAATAAAATATTTATTTGATAGCAAACATAAGAACTTCAAAAAAGAAATAGAAAAACTACAATTAGAAAAATTATCGAAAATTGAGCAAATAATAGATGAAGATGGAACAACTATAAAATTGAAAATTCTAAGAGGAGAAAATTAGTAATATGATAGCAATTATAATAGGAGTATTGTGTATTTTATTAGTATGTCAGATTCTAAAAATTATACTAAAAACAAGTATAATAAATAAAAATAAAATAGATTATGTACTAGAATATATTATTTTTATAATAATATTTATAACAATATTTATACAGGAATATATATCAAGGAAAAACATATTAATAATTGCAATATTAAGCATATTATATGAAATAATTTCACTTACATATATGTATTTTAAATATTATAAAAAAGAAACTATGACGGATTTTTCAATAAAAAAAGTTATAGATGAATGCGAGTTTGGTATTCTAGTATTAAAAGGTAAAAAAGCAAAATTAATAAACAATAAAATGTATGAAATATTAAATAAATTAAACATAAAGAAAGACTATATTACAAATATAATAAAACAAAGTATAGACCAGCTAGATAAAAATTATTGTGTAAAAGTAGAAGAGAAATATTATGTATTTGTAATAAATAATAATGAAATAATTACATTTGACATAACAGAAGAATATAAATTACATCAAAAGTTAAATGGGCAAAATAAAAAGTTAAAAGAGAATAATAAAAAAATATTATTAAGTATTGATAATATAGAAGAATTAGAAAAGGAAAAAAATTTATTAAAACTAAAAAACAAATATCACGATATATTAGGACAAAATCTTTCCATACTGCAACAATATTTAAATAAAGAAAATATAACCCAAGAAAATTTTGAAGAAATAAAATTTATGATACAAAAAATGTTCATAGATATTGAAGATACAGATGACACAAATGCAAACCTAGAAAATTTAATAAAAATACACAAGAAAAATGGAACAGACATTATTATAGATGGAAAACTACCACAAAATAAAGAAACTGCAAAAGTGTTCTTTGAAATAATAAGAGAGGCAACCACAAATGCAATAAGACACGCAGGGAGTTCAAAAGTATTTGTAAATATAAAGGAAACATTAGAAGAAACATATATGATAATAACTAATGATGGAAGAAAGTCAAATGAATTTATTACAGAAAATCAGGGAATAAAAGATATGAGAAGAAAAGTAAAAAAACTAGGAGGAATGTTCTATATTTCAACAGTTCCAGAGTTTTCGGTAAATATATCAATAAAAAATAACTGCTAACATTGAAATAGCAGTTATTTTTTTACTCTTTTGGAGTTTCGAGGTTTGGAACTATTAAACCATTACCTACACAATATATTGCAAGTTTTGCTAAATTATTATAACCAGTTTTTTCATAAATAGATGAAATGTGTGATTTTAGGGTTCTTACAGATATTCCAAGTTTTTTTACAACTTCATCTCTATCTAATGTTTTACAATACTCAGTTAGAACACCTAATTCGGTATCTGTTAGATCCTTTAAAACATCAGGAATATTGGATTTAGGACTATTAGAACTTGGATATAAGGAATATCCATCAATAGTATTCTGGATAGTAGTTATAAGAGAATCACTACTAATATTTTTATAAATAAAACTATCAACATTATTAGCTTTTGCCTTGTCTATAAATGTTAAATCTGGTACACCTGTCATAAGAATAATTTTCACACTTGGAAAGTTCTCTTTTATTATTTTTGAATATGCTAATCCACTTGAATTGTTTTCGGTACAAATATCCATTAAAATTAAATCAGGTTTAAATTTTTCACATAAAGATACAGAGTCTTTTGCATCTCCACTAGAAGCAACAACATTAAACCCTCTTGTATTTAATGTTTCAGAAATCATTTCTCTTAACATTTTATGGTCATCAATTACAATAATATTATACAAAACAGAAACCTCCTAACTTACTCACATCAAAATATATTGTATCATAAAAAAGTGAAAAAATAAATAACTTTTGGCGTTTTTGCACTTTTAGTGCAAAATTTAATAAAAAATTGCACCAAAAGTACAATAGTAATTTATGCTAAAATATGATATAAGATTATATGGAAAAGTAAAGTTGATGGGTGGTGAATAGATGAGTTAATAAAAAATGAGTAGAAGAGAAAAGCAAAAAAGCAAAAAGACATTATTCATAATAAGAATAATGCAATTAATCTTTTTAATACTTCTTATCTATTCAAGTCTACGCATAATAGTATGGACTAAAAACAATAAAGAAAACAAAGAAATAATAAGCAACATAGAAAAAAGCGTTGAAATAGATAGCACAAACGATGAGGAACATAAGTATAAAGTGAATTTTGAAAAATTAAAACAAGAAAATTCTGATACAGTTGCTTGGTTGAAAGTAGAAAATACAAACATAGAAATTCCGGTAGTACAAGCTAAAGATAATAGTTATTATCTAACACATAATTTTAATAAAAAGTATAATGTGGCAGGTTGGGTATTTGCAGATTACAAAAATAAATTTGATGAAACTGATAAAAACATTGTGGTTTATGGACACAATATGCGAGATGATAGTATGTTTGGAAGTTTAAAAAATGTTATAAAGGAAGAATGGTACAACAATAAAGATAACCAATATATAACTTTTATAACAGAAAATGAATATCAAACATATCAAATATTTTCTATATATCAAACAGAAAAAGAAGATTATTACATACAAACAGAATTTAGTGATGATGAATTTTCAAAATTTATTAACACAATAAAACAAAGAAGTAAAAAAGATTTCAATGTAAATGTATCTAATGAAGATACAATACTAACACTTTCCACCTGTGCAAATAACAACAAATACAGGGTGGTGTTACATAGTGTTAGAGTTAAATAAAGCAGAAAATGTTTTATTTGAGAAAGGAGAATGGTTTTATGAAAAATAAAACAAAATATTTAGTAGCAATATTATTAATGC
>OLSL01001461.1_pt1 | contig 21630 bp, 28 predicted proteins | sample 1672511 | NCBI WGS metagenome assembly OLSL01 (sample SAMEA3136694, study PRJEB25190) | human gut metagenome | biome: human gut; feature: human-associated habitat; material: faeces | place: Austria | collected 2013
TCCGTAATTTGAATTGCTTATCGTTCCTCCGGTCAACGGCAAATATGCTGCGGCAGGATCCTCAAATCCCAAAGCCAGAATATCAGCTTTTTCTGCTTTTACCGCTCTTGATACATGACCGTTATTAACCTGCATTTTATAGATTCCGGAACTTAACGTGGGAAATTCAGGGTGTACATAATTGTTTGCATTCTCGGCTATTCCTGCAAGCTTGTCTTTTTCTTCATCGGTAAATCTGGAGTCAGTGTAATCGTTTGCCGACTTCAAGATTTCAGACGTTTTTATATCCGTATAGCTTTCAGATGAATTTAATGTATCTGCTGCTTTGCTGTCTGAATAATTCTTCGCTGACTGCAATGTATCTGCGCATCTTGTATCTGTATATTCTTTAGCTGATTTCAGCGCCGCACTTGCCGAACCAGATTCATCATAACTCCCTCCTCCGCCTCCTGTACTGGAGCTTGAAACTGTACTGACTGAATTACTTATCTGTCCTGTAATAGTTGCTGTTTCAGTACCCAGACAAATTTTATTTGCAGTCGGATCGGTCAAGTTTAACGATAATTTTGATACAACATACAACGCATTTTCTAAATTATGGGGTTTAGAATTTACACGTACGTACTGAGCAATTTTAAATCTGTCTATTTCCGTATTTACTCCCGATAGATCCGCTGCCGTAAGCTCTATTGACAACGCTTTACCCATAGATTTTAAATGTGATTCTCCGTATCTCACCAATGTACCCGGCAACACAACATCATCAAAAATCAGTACTTTTTCTATCCAGCCGTATTTTTCTACTGCTGACTGTGAATACAGGCAATTCAGATATGTTGTAGTTCCGCCTACTTTTCCCGTTACCTGAAATATATCCTTTGAATCAGTAATAGATTGGGACGCATTCCAACCGCCTATATTATGACGTGATCCGCTCCCCTCCTCTCCTCCGTCCATACGTTCTTTACCAAGAGGAATTACCGCTGTCACCAGACTGTCCGCTTCTATATTTTTCTTAAAACTTAAAAGATTTTCTCCTAATTCTATTTTCTGACTGCACGTCACAGACGGACTGCTTAAATAATCAATATAATTTCCGTCCTCCTCATGCCTTATATAAAGATATCCTCCGTACCTTTCTATCAACTTCTGCTGTATTGATTCATATGTATTCAGAAATGTACTGTCCGCCGCTGAAATCAGGTTGTCTGTATTGGAATTATCTCCGTCTGTTACATTTACTATCCCTATTTTAAATGAATGTATATTATCTATACCCGCTTTTTCATTGTGACGCTGAATAAAAAACGACAGTAATTCATGAATTGTTTTACGGCTTTCTCCTTCGGAATAATCGTAATTCTGCTGAATCGTATCACACAGAAACGCCAATTCTCCTTCACATATAACCTTTTTTTCGTTGTAAAATCCTAATTCCGTACTCAGTACCCTTCCTCGGAAAAGCGGCTCTGCTTCACCGTCTTTCACTATCTGTACTATTGATTTTGTATTATCTGTCAATTCATAGCACGGATGTGAAGGATACATTGTAAACGTAAACGTCCCGGCAGCATTTACCGCAAGGTCAACCTGAGGATTAATTAATTCGTACCCAGGACGGTCGTACTTTCCTGTTCCAAAGAAAAATTGTCCGTCAATTGTTACTATATACATTATTCCCTCCTTACAGTTTTGCCTGCGGTATTGCTATACTTACCGTTCCCGACGTTTCTGTTGAAATTTTTATATCATGAACACCGCTTATTACTACTGGTATAGCAGAACCCGGACTGGTAAGATTTGTATACTTTCCGTATAAAATACCGTCAATGTACAAATCCCATCTTTTCACATTATCTGAAACAGAAAATTTTGCCCTTACAACTTTTCTTCCGAAATCTATCTGAAAATCGGTTTCTCTTTCAAATCCGAAATTACGGTCGGCGTATTCCTGTATGGAAAGCGTCCCGTCACTGGAAACATATCGGTTTAAAAGCATCAAATCTTCCTTCGTTACCATACCGTCAAGATTCATATCGGCACGCGTTATCTGGTCTTTAGTTATTGCGCTTGCCCCTATTAATCCGTTCAATTTACCCGAATCGATCACATCAATAACACCGTCCTTATTCACGTCTCCGTATCCGGCAGGGAAAGTCACAGATTTCAAGGTTTTCGTTATAACCTTATCGGTTATACTCACTTTATACGGCTCGCAGTCGCATTCAATTATTATTCTGCTGATTCTGCTTTCCGTAAGACTGATCGACGTAATCCTGCCGATATAACGGTAACCTGAATCATCGTCCAATATAATACTGTCAAAATGTTTGCCATGCAAACTATTTTGTATATCCGAATACATTGAAAGCAGTTCATTTCCTAAAAGCTCGGTACTGAATTCAAGTTTGATTTTCCTGTTGTTGTATTTTACATCACCGAAATATTCCGTCATGTCAAGCTTTCCGTCTGCGCCCGGAATATCAACTGTTTCAAGCTTTGGGGACGGTGTTTCAATAGTTTTCTTTGAAAGTACCAGTCCATAGCTGCTTGTATGGATTTCTCCGAATTTTACTCCCTTATACATTAACGCAGTCCCCTCCTTTTCATTCTGCTTATATTACCCAATGCTCCGTCCATTGCAGGGGCGATTTCTCCAACCAGCGCACCGCTGTCAAGGTATACCTTTTGCCCCTTGATTACTTCAATCAGCTCGTTTAGCTTGTTTAGTATCGCTGTGTTGGACGGCGAATTTGTAGTATGCTCTGTTCGTTCAACTGCTGGTATTTGAATAGCTTCTGCATTTGCGAATCTTGTGTTTATAGCAAAATCCATCGGTTTCATAGGAGTGCGGTTATTTATACCGGATTTCAAAGCGTTTACGGCTGAATCCGCATATTGTTGTGTAGTCTTTATAGTATTACTTTCTTCATCTATGATACCTTCTGAAAAACCAAGTCCAAAAAATTGTCCCATCTTACGGGTGACTCTCGACGGAGAATGTTCATCTAATGCTTTCTGCAATGCCGCAGCGGCTGCGTTACCCACTTCGCGCGCAGCTGAAATAGCACTGTCAATTTGAGAACGCATACCCTCGCTGAATCCCCATGCAAAATTGGCACCGTGAGACGTGGTGTCTTTATCTAATTCCTTTTCGGCACTTTCTGCGACTGTTCGTGCCGCAACAGTAACAAATCCAGTTGAACTTTCTAAACCTTTACCAAACTTTTCAGCCGCTGCCACACCTTGTTCATTAGCCATACGCTGTGCTTCTGCAAGTTCATCATGAGAGATATTACGTAATCTTGTATATGTGTCAATCATTTCATCTGTAACAGATGTATCGCCGTTTTTCTTTGCTTCAACAAGATTGTCGTATATTTCTGAAAATTTATCATTTTGTTCAGTGAGTTCGGTAATAGTCGCATTTCCGGCAGTCAGCATACTATTGGAATACTCGGCGGCGTATCTCTGCATTGCGCCTATGTTCCCTTCCAGAGCTGCTGTTTGCAGGCCGCTGTATTTAGTGATTTCATTGTTGGCTTTGTTAATATTTTGGGTTTCTGTTTCAACAGTTCCGTTAAGATGGTTAATATTCTCTTCTAATCTTTGAATATCCCCGCAATAACCGCTGGGGTCAAAACCCTCCGGCACTATACCGGTTTCGTCCCATTCTTTCCGTTTAGCATGCAAATCGTCAAGTTCTTTTTCCAACTCGTTAATTTCAGATTCTGCGGCTACTCTTGCTTGAGTTGCTTTGCTAAGATCAGCTACTGCTTGATCATAATTTTCTTGTCCTTTTTCAAGCATGCTTTCAGCTTGCTTTTTAAGGATAATGTTATCAATTTCATCTGCAATGTCTTTATAACCCTTTAATTGTCCGTCAACAATTTCAAGAGAAGCATCTAATGCAGGATTCAACTCATCAATTATCTGCTGTACTGTATATTCGCAGTGTTCTTTTATTTTGCCGTTTTTGTCGACAACAGTACTTAATCTGTCAGCCAAATCACCGTAATGATTATATTCTTCAAGCACCGACTGTCCTATATCAGCATTTTTCTGTTTCAAATCGTCAAGTTTTTTTGACATTTTATCAGCATTGTCAGACATTTTTAGATATTCTTCGGATACTTGACTTGTCTCTTTATGAATCAAATTCAACGGGTCGATAAAATCAAGAACATCTTGAAGTAGTGTCGGAAGATATCCCACAATAAGGTCTATTGTGTCTACCACTATTTTAAACACGGGTTTAACAAATTCCCAGATACCTTTTATGACGGGTACTAGTTGTTCTATAATTTTTTTTACAGATTCAATGGCATTTTTAATTACCGGAATAACCGACTTGCCAATGTCACCGAGAATAGGTGCTAATTCTTTTGCAACGTAACCGCCTATTTTTGAAAATGTTGGTATTAGATTATTCATTAAATATCCTACAAACTTTTCAAAATAGGGCATTACATTATCTAAAACATCTGTGATTTTTCTCTGTATTTCAGGCATTACATTCGTTGCTTTTTCAACTACATCACGTAACATAGGGGATACTTTTTCTGATATGCAAATACCCACGCCCTCTAATGCGGATTTGAAGTAAGTCACATCTCCGGCTAAATTATCAAGTTTGATTTCCGACATGCCTTTAGCCGCCCCATCCGCATTATAAATGCTTTCAGTCAGCTTGTTAAAGTCTTCTTCGGAAGAATTAATAATCGCTAGCATACCTGACATAGACTCTTTGCCGAATATAGTAGAAGCCGCCTGTATCTGCTGAACCTTAGATAACCCCTCAGTGGATTTTGATAAATCAGCTATAATATCATCATATTCTCTTAAATTGCCTTCTGAATCAACAAGTTCAACATCAACGCCACCAATTGAAGAACGTAAATTCTCCATAACCTCCATAAAACTTTTAGTTCCACCATTGGCATTTTCAAGAGATATACCCAAGTTATCCATTGCAGCAGCCTGTTTGTCTGTTGGTTTTGCCATATTGGACAATGCAGTTTTTAATGATGTTCCAGCTTGACTTCCCTTTATTCCTGCATTTGCCATCAATCCTATACCGATTGACATATCTTCTACTGAATAGCCTAAAGTTCCTGCTAACGGGGCAACATATTTAAACGTTTCTCCCATCATGCTTACATTAGTATTTGCAGAAGAGGAGGCTTTAGCAAGTACATCAGCAAAATGAGTACTTTCCTCGGCTGACATTCCGAAAGCGGTCATAGCGTCCGTTACGATATCGGAAACGCTCGCTAAATTTTCACCGGAAGCGGCGGCGAGGTTGATTACACCAGAAAGACCGTCCACCATGTCATCGGTTTTCCACCCAGCCATTGCCATATACTCAAGTGCCTGTGCAGATTCTGTAGCGGAAAAACTAGTGGTTTCACCCATCTCTTTGGCTTTATCTCGTAATCGTTCTAGGTCTTTGCCTGTCGCACCTGATATCGCTGCAACAGCCGACATCTGTGAATCAAATGCAGCACCTGTTTTTACTGCCCACGCTCCGGCAACTCCAGCCGCCGCAGTAAATGCTGCTGTGTAAGTTGCAATTACTTTTGTTGCTGAAGCAATAGCACTGCCTACAGATTTTACTCCAGATTTTACTGTCTGATTCATTTTCTGAAATGTCTCCGATGTCGTTATGGTATTACTTAATGACTTACCATATTTTTTCGCTTCACCAGTAACATCATCAAGACTTTTTTCAACAGAATCAAGAGCAGAATCAGTATTTTTCAATTCCTTTTCAAACTTGTTCATTTCAGCAGTAGTAGAATCCAGATACTTGTTAGCGGATTTTAGTTTTGAACTATAATCGTCAAGACTTTTTTCGGCTTTCACCAATGAATCAGCGGCTTTCAATGCTTCAACAGAATTTGCCCCATGTTCTTCGGCGGCTTTTTCGTATGCCTTAGTAGCTTCTTCATGCTTTTTCTTGCAATGCTCAACTGCTTCTCTAAGCGAATCAACTTTAACTTGTTGTTGTTCAACCAGCTTTTTATAAGATTCCATAACACTTGTAGCGTTATATTGTGATTTGGCATTTTCAGAAAATCTTGTAGTAGCGTCTTTAAGCTCTTCCGACATAGCTTTCAGGGCACGATCCACAGACTGTAACCCTTTTTTATATGCAGATTCTCCTCCTAATTCTAACGTTGTTTTAATAGTTCTTGCCAATACTATCACCTACCTTGAAAAGCCACATCTGAATAATATCCCCGGGCTGCATTATCATAATTTCCTGATAGCTTAAGCCTATTGACAGTCCTTTATAGAATAGGCGCAATCGACTTTCTCGACTGCGCCCTACTATTTTCCCTCTTTTTTAGCTCTTTCTTCCTCAATTTCTTGTAATACAGGGTCTTTTTCTTCCATGTTTACACCGTCAGGCACAACAAATTCAGAACCGCCTATTATTGTGCTATACATTGCAACTGAATAATTGTCCATTTCTGCAAATGTCATATTTGCCATAAAATAATCCAGTTTAAAAAACGGTTTCTTTTCACCGGATTCAAAGCCATAGTCTATATCGCTATTTCTTTTAGATATTGCTCCATTTGCCAGTGCACATATTATTTTGGCGAAAAATGCTATTTGCTCAACGCCTTTTAATTCGTTTATTTTATTACCTAAATTGCCGATATCTCCACCGCATATATCAGCTATTTCCATAGAAGCTTTTACATTAAACAGCAGTTCGATTTCGTGTTCGTCAATAATAATCTTAGTCATTAAAATCACCTCGTAATTAATTTTCCTTTTTGCACAATCAGCGCATTTCTGAGGGTATTTATTTCAGATGCACCCATAAATGTTTTTTGTGCCGCTTTTTCTGTTTCTTTGAATACATGATACAGTCCACCCCAAGAAGCAGATGTATAAGTTTCAGGGTCTAGTTCTTCAATTTCATCTAAAAGTTCTACTAATGTAGACTTATCGGCAGTCGCAATATCGACCGCAGCATGTTGTTGCAACCAACTTTTAGCCGCCACTTCTGTTTCAAAAATCGCCGAATCCTCATAAGTACCGCCGTCAAAATCTTCAACGCACATAATTGTGCCTTCAATTTCAGGTGTCTGCCATTCAATTGACGAACCTTTGGTAGATGCGGATTCAGACGGTACTTTAAATTGGACTTTGTACAGCCATATTGCTTCATAACTCATAATGTTGTTATGCTTTTTCGGTCTGTAAAATCCAAATCCGAGATACGGAGGTACATTCAAAGACGCACGTCTTAACCTATATCCACCGCCTGTCAGTGGTTCAACCTTGTGTCCTAGCATTTTTCCCTGAATTTCAAGGGATTCTTGTGAATTACTTCCAAAATCAGTAACACCCAGTTTTATACTGCCGCTTGAAAAACTTGTGTCATTTTCAGCGATTACATCATCACCATATAACGGGTTATCATTTGATTCAATCGATTTTTCAGCAGATATAGCTTTGCCGATAATAAAGCCCGAGCCGTATTTGGGTTCTCCTGTAACTGTATCATATCCGTTTATAACTGCTGCAACGGGAAATTTCAATCCTATCTTTGCCATAATATCACATACCTTTCTTTTCTATATACTTATCTAATTTTTCCTGCATAGCCACTGCAACTTCTGCGCCGGCATTGGCTTCTGCTTCGTCAATAAAATGAGTTCCCAACTGACCGGATTTTCCGTAATGGGCAATAAATGCTTTTTCTGCATTTCTTACGCCCTTTTTATCTTTTCCCTGCGGATATATATCTCGGAATTTTTTAGCCTTTGTTCCTTTGGCAACACCAACGCTTTTTACCATCGAATGAGTATCCATGTGATCATGCTTATTAATAGAGCGTTTCCATTCGCTAGTAATTATTTTTGCACCCTCGTCTAACATTTCCTGCCCTAGCTCACCGTCAACATCTTCTCCCAATTGGCTTAATTCTTTAGCGATATCGTCTAACACATCACCGGAAGTTTTAAAACTTGCCATTATATCACCTCACAAGTCCATGCATAATGTGTATAGCCTGTATCCGGTTCAAAATCAATGACCGGACTGTCAGCGGCTATATCGTCCCTGTCAAACAATGCTGATATCTTATCCGGAATTGTATCGTATTCTTTCTTTGTAAAATAGTCTACCGCTATACGAAATCCGCTTTCAGCTTCTGCATTGTCAGCATTCGTTCCGATTTTTCCGACTTCGTGCCAGACTATATAATTTCCGCCGTCTTTGAAATGTTCACCATGACCTACACGATCGGTAACAGTCAGCAGTAAATCTCTAAACTGTTTTAATGTCATAATCCGCCTCCAGTCTGATTAATGATAATTTAGTGATCGGCGGTAAGGTTTCCTTGTCATGCTGCGCCTGTTCAATTCGGTACTGTTTGCCGAATAATATCGCCACGTCCTGTGATGATATATCACGGTGCAAAGGTACATATATAAGCTCCGTTAATTTGACCTGCGCTTGTTTAGCTTCATAATTGCGCTTGACTCCTATAGACTGATATGAGAATCTTAACCGCTTTTTAATTTTTAGTCCCTCTTTAGGACGGTCACCCTTTTCAGCTATATTTTCAACAGAATAAATTTCCACAATTCCGTCATTAAACTTTTGGAACTTCGGCATCTTCTCTCACCGCCTTTACAGAAAATTTAGCACGGAGCGTTATCAGCTCCGCACCAAAATTCACTTTGAAATCTTCAAGGGAATTGTTATAAATGTATCGGCAGTAGTCAAAAAGCAGTTGCTTTTCCGTTTCCTGATCACTGTCAAAACTCAATGCTTCTCCTGCATACTCGGAAAGAATATTTTGGGCACGGTTTAGGATTCCGTCAAGCTTTTTGTCCGTGCCCTCGTCTTCCCATGTAATGTCAAGATAATTTTTCAATTCTTCGAGGAGAGACATTTAAATCCCTCCTTAGCCTGTTGTACCGCCGCTGCTTGAACCGTCTGCCCCAGTTGTAGTTGTTTCATTGACCACTTTAAATGTTGGCAGAACGTCCTTAACGCCTGAAATGTCAAGATAAATAAACGCATTTGTATCAAGCGGCTTGCCTGTACCGTAAAGCTTGATTTTGTATGTTCTCAAATCTTCAAGGTACTTGTAAGAATCGTCATATTCTAACTTGCCGCCCTTAGCAGTACCTATACCCATAAAATAGCGTTTTGCAAGTCCGATAACCGCATGATTTGCAGGAACGCCTACCGACTGAATAACCTTTGTAGGAAACGGGAATACGTCATTTCTGTATGTACCGTCAGGGGCAAGAACTGTTGTAGCGGGCATAACCTTTGTGAAATAGTCAACGGGATTGACAATTAAAATTACTTCGGAAACTGTTCTTGTGCCTCCGTTAGGATTAGTTGCAAGAGTTGAAAGAAGTGTACCGTAAGTTTCCTTGTCAAATGCAGTTACTTTCGTTGCTGTTTTTCTTGAATAGCCTTTTGAGGAATCAAGTGAACCAGTGAAATTTCTTGTCATGCCCACAGGCTGATTCAGTCCGTTTCCGTCTACCATTGCAGTTTCAAGGGCAACGGCAAGAGCTTCTGAAAGCGTTTCACGGACATATCTGTCGATCCATGCAGGACCCAGGTCAAGCATATCAAAAGTAACAAACATATACGCCGTAAGCTTTGCCAATGTCATGGAAATGACTTCGATTTCACCGTCAAGCTGTTTTGTTATCGGAGTATTCAGCACGTCCCATGTTGCGGACTGTTCGCCTTTTTTATTCAGAACAAGCTTTGTGACCGCTGTCGTATTTTGGAAATTTATCACGTCAAGAAGCGGATGGTTTTGCTTCATATCCTCAAATACCGCTTCAATAACGGTTTCGGGAAGAGCGTCACCGATTCCCGTAATTACTGAACCGGCGGCGATTTCCTGCTTAGCGGCAGTGATAAAACTGTCATAAAATTTGGTTTCGGAAGAAGTAAGCTGTCTTACTCCCCTTGCCGCTAAAATTGTACTGTCAGCCGCACCAAGAATGCCATTGGCTTCTGCCGTGATGGATTCAGTTAAAAAGTCCTGCCAATCGTTCATTGATTTCTGCAAAGCGGCAGTGTCATTACTTTTAATGGCTGCGGAAAGTGCCGCCATTATATCGGTTTTCTTCTGATTGATGTTGTCAAGATTAATCATAGTATCTTCCTTTCATTACATAAAAAAATTACCGATAATGCTCATTGCCTTATCAGTAAAATCTTCGTTTTCTTTTTTCTTGTCAGGTTCTTCCGGTTCGTTTTCACCGTCCGGATTTTCCAGCGGTTCATCTTCCTGATTATCGTCCGGTTCTTCATGATTCGGTTTTGGCTCATCTTCACCCAAAATCCTGTCTGCAAAGCCGTATTTTATGCACTCCTGTGCAGTAAGCCACGTTTCAGCATTCATCAATTCGGTTAATTTTGCTTCGCTGATTTTACCGCCGGATTTCAGCAGATATGCCTGCTTGGTGCTTTCAGTGATTTTGTCCAGATCGTCAGCACATTTTCTCAGTTCTGCCGCATTGCCCATAGCGATACTCCACGCAGGGTGTATCATCATAGTAGCTGGAGGAGAAATTACAACCTCATCACACGCCATAGGAATAACACTTGCAATGGAACATGCATAACCGTCAATATATGCTGTCTTATGTGCCTTATGGCGTTTCAATTGACTGTAAATACCTATGCCCTCACCAACATCTCCGCCCTTTGAATTGATGTACACATTAATCTGATTGACATTACCCAGCTTGTCAAGTTCCTCTTTAAAATGACGTGCGGACGTATCAGAAATTTTTTCCTGACCTGTATAAAAATCAACCCCATCTGATTCAACTTCACTGTAAATATATAGATTAGCCGCACCTATTTCTTCATCAGGGGCTAACTGCCAGAAGTTTTTATTGCATTTGAGTTTAATATCTTCTTTACTCATTTTCATTTAAATCACCGCTTTCCGCATTAGAATAATTTTTCGTCATGTAATGTTTTTGCGCCCATTCTTCACCTGTAGGATTCAGTCCGGCTTTATCTCTCGTTTCGTCAGGCGACAGCATACTGCTTGAAATCAACTTATCCGCATTGGCTGCAATATCGAAAATATCAATATGCTTGATACACGTTGTATCAACTCCGATGTATTGACCGCTTATGACCTCATCAGGAGTAAATTTCTTGCCAGTCAATTCCTCGCCTATCATATCCGCAAGAGGATCTATGCACACGGTCAGCAGCATATCTACTGCATCTTTTATCCCCGCAACATCGCCCCTTACTAACGCAGGAGGGACTTTGAATGCCTGTGCTGCTCTGCTCATAGCATCGTCAACCAACTTTGAAATATCGGTAATTTCATTTGTGGTTTTCTTTGCACTGTCGGACGTTGTCGGAACAAATTTCATGCCCTCCCACAGTGGAAGTACTGCATCATTAGCGTTGAAATAGGACTTAAAATGCTCATTCATCAGCTTAGTATATTTCTTTTCAAAATCCTTGTCGCCTTGTGCAAGGGCTGAAATTTCAAGAATACCTTTCTGACCTCCGGCTTTGATATATTTATTGGAAGCACTTTCGATCAGTTTTTCATACATGCCGAAAATATTGTTAATGATACTCATAACATCATTGTTTGAATACCGCAGATACAGTACATCAGACATTTTAAATTTTCTGTTAAATGTCAAATCCCCTCTGGAAACCTGTGTAAATTCAGTTTCCTTGACTGCATATTCGTCCTTTTGGAAATCGTCCGCAATTATCAATTGATTGTTTACGCTAATAACTAAAACCTCACCGTAAAACAGAAGCTTACCGATAACTTCTTGCCAGAATGCCGTACTGTTCTGATTCTTGTTAGGTTTAACATTGAGAGAATACCACTCATAGCCTTTGAATTCCTTACCGTTTTTGTAGGTTTTAAATTCGCATTTGGCAATTAATGAAGCAATCATTTCAATTGTTGTGAACAGCGCAAAGGATTCAAGAGCAATACTGTTTTGCAGATCGTTTCTATATTCGCTTAATATTACTGTCTTTTGCGATTTCGCAAAGATTCTTCCGAACCAGTCGATTATTTTCATCTTTCAGTTACCTTTCAATTATTTTTTATTAGACAAGTATACTAGTATTGAAAAAGTAAAAGTGCCGACTACGCCGCATATAGCTCCAATAATAAATCCTGTTAACATTTTCTTCCTCCTTTCATGGTATAAAAAAAGCGTCCATAAAGAACGCTTGACTTTTTATGAAATTGTGGTATAATAAAAGTGAAAAGGGTGACTGCGATAAGCGGTTCTCCCGAAATGTTTTGGTTTAAAGAAACACCGTTACATTTGGCAGATGGGCGGTGTTTCTTTTATTTAGAAACTATTTCTTGTTTTTATAAATATTATAAAACAAGGAGATAGCAGTTAGAATTACTAAAGTGTACTGGAACAGTCCATCATATGTAACCATAGCTATCACCTCCCTTACTGGGAGAAACCGCCTTTTCGTTTTCACGTTTATGCAATCACCTTATGATGATTATATCATAGACAGTCATATATTGTCAACCTTGGAAGTCTTTACAGACTTCTTTTTTTTCAATTATCATCAATACTTTTTCCGGTTTAGTATCTTCATCAAAATACTTTAAATAAAATTCAGAAGGCAGCTTTAAAGATTTCATTTCTGATTTTTTTACTTTATAGTCCCCTATAAGCAATTCCGTCATTTTGCTTTTTGATAATTTTTCGACATTTTTATACGCTTCTCTTAGCTGTTTGGCTTTCCTGATATCCATCTTTATAAGCATTCCGTTATCAGGACTTTTTACAATGCTGTATAAAAGCTTTTGTCCTTCTTCAGGAATATATGAAAGCTCCACTGCCGCTCTGACTGCAAGCTGCTTTGAATCTATCCACGGTTTAAGTTCTGGTATAAGCTTGTCAACTCTCAGCAGTCGTGCTACCGAATCCTTTTTCATACCGTATTCCTCTCCGGTTACTTCAAGCTTACTTTTGGAATGCTCATTACCGTCAAGCTTTTGAAGTTCTTCATTTATGGCACGACTCTTTTCCTCGCTGAACATTTTTGAGTGCCGCATTGCCAGTACTGCCGCCTGTTCTGATATTTTCAAATCGTCAAATCCACGCTGTCTGAGATTTGTTTCTATCATGTACATCTCTGCTTCATCATCTGATAGACGTTCTTTGATCACTGCCGGAACTGTTTCAAGTCCTGCAAGCTTTGCTGCATTTGTGCGGTTATGACCGGAGAGAATTTCATAATTCTCTCCATAAGGCTGTACAATTATAGGAATCAGTATACCGTTTTTCTTAACGCTTTCAACCATATCCTCCAGACGTTCTCCGGAGTACAATTGAAATTTATGGTTATGATAAGGAACCAAACTGCTTATCGGAATATTTTTTATCTGATTTTCCTGTGACATCATTGTGCCGATATCAAATGTTGCAAGCATCTTAACACCTCATCATAATTTCTTCTGCAAGCGCCTTGTATTCTTCTCCAAGCTTGCTTTTGTTAAGGCACAAGCTTCTGTTTCTTTCCGAACTGTTTGCGGCTTCTACAGATTTATGTATTGCAGTTTTATACAAAAGGTCTTTATAGTTTGTGTCGAGCATTTCAAGAGTATTTCTGCTCATTTTTGTATTTTCTGCCATTGTAGCAATTATTCCGGAAACTTCAAGACTTTTATTGATTGTTTCTTTAACCTGTTCACAAATGTTGATAAGACCTCCCAGTCCTTCATATGCAAACTTTTGAGTTTGGACGGGAATAATAACATTATCCGATGCAGTCAAGGCATTGACTAACAAAATTCCCAATGACGGCTAACAGTCTATAAGTACATAATCATAGTCAGTCAGATTTTCATTTGTAAGGATACGTTTCATAACTGTTTCTCTGGACAGTGCATTCATCAGGTAACTTTCAGCATTTGCAAGGTTGATATCTGAGGGAATATAACTGATTCTGTTTGCTTCTGATACTCTTACACAGCTCTCAAAATCTTCCTTACTGACTTTCATTCCCTTTGCAATACTCAGCATCATGTGACTGATCGTAGGATTTTCATCGCCCTCAAATCCAAGATAGCTTGAAAGATTTGCTTGAGGGTCGAGGTCTATAAGCAGAACCTTAAAACCTTTTAATGCAAGCGCTGTACCCAGATTCAACGTTGTGGTAGTTTTTCCTACCCCTCCTTTTTGGTTTGCTATTGATATTATTTTACTCATGATTTTTGTCCTTTCTCTAATTCGCCATTGGCGAATTAATTTATAATTTTTAAGTCATATTTGCACTTAAGTCCATATTCGTGCATATAATCGTATATGTTAATAAGCAATCCTTCATCAAGACTTTCTTTTTCATCTATATCGGAAACCTTAAAATAAAACTTATCAAACGTTAGAGGATTTTTATTTTCGCTATTATTTAATTCAATCATAACCCTTACTTCATAAACGTCCATCTGCTGTTTTTCAAAAGAATGATGATGTACTTCAAATACTAGTCTTTTAATACTTTCAATATGCTTATTAACAAATTTACTTTGCGGTGTGATTTTATCCATACTTGAATTTAGTGCATTCATACTGTTACAAAAAGATAAACAATCTTCATAATTCGGACATTTTCGTATATACTCGTATTCTCTGCTCAGTAATTCATGTTCTAACTGGTCAAATGTGCTTTCATTGTAAGCATTTATATATTCCCATACATGATTCATTTTCTTTCCTCCATTCAGTTCGCCATTGGCGAATTTGTCTTTTGCGTTTTTCCATATTTAAATTATAACATATAGCCGTGTATATGTCAATACTTTTTTACAAAAATGTTTAACAAACTTTTACAGTAATTTTTGTGCAATATATTATATAGACGTGTATACAATATTTATGGTATAATGTTTAAAAGGCGGTGGATAAAATGTATAATGAAAAATCTAAAGAACGTACAATGAGGTATATGAAAGAAAAACGTGAAAAACTTACTTTAAATTTTCCTTTAGGATATAAAGATAAATATAAACAATTTGCTGATTCTCAAGGAATAAGTTTAACATCTCTTATTATAGAACTAATTGATAAAGAAATAGAAAAACAAGGCTTTAAATATACTGAAGAAAAAAAGTAACTTTCTCTTTCCCCAGAAGCTATTCGCCAATAGCGAATTTTAAACTTGACATTTTCAGCAGATGTGGTATAATATATATGAAAAAGGTGACTGCGATAAGCGGTTCTCCCAAAATGTTGATGTTAAAGAAACACCGCTACATTTGGTCGATGGGGCGGTGTTTCTTAATTTATATGTAAGAAACCTTTACTTTTTCTTGTGGAATACAAGATAGCAAAGAGAGATAACTTGTGTGAGCATTGTAACGAATTGAAACAATTCAGAAAATGTCATCATAGCTATCACCTCCCTTACGGGAGAAACCGCCTACCGTTATGCAGTCACCATATATTGATTATAGCATATACGGTCATATTTTGTCAATTATGGAAGCCTTTTACAGGCTTCTTTTTTATTATCAAATGGCGAATTTTATACTTTAAAATGGTTCTTCATCTGTCAGCATGTCATATTCTGAAAGTTCTTCTGGAAGATCCTGCTGCACAGGTGAAGCTGTAGGCTTAATCGGTTTATCCCCTCCAAAGTAAACATGATTTGCTTCAACCTGCATTCCGTAATGTTTTATGTTTTCCTTTTCGTAATTATTGTTTTTCAATCTTCCCTGTACAATTATAAACTTTCCTTTGGTGAAATTACGTGATACAAATTCTGCTGTTTGTCTCCATGCTATCACTGAAATAAATTGTGCTGCTCTCTTTCCGTTCTTGTCTGGAATATCTTCCTCTACTGCTACCGTAAATTTGCACACTGAAATATTATTCGGCGTCTGTCCTAAATCCGGATCGGCAGTCAGACGTCCCATTATTGTTACTGTATTAAGCATTTTTATTTCCTCCTGCTATTATTTTTCTGTCTGCTTGTCCGGATGATTTCATCAAAGCCATTGTAAATGTACCGAAAACTCCTCCGGCAAATATACCTATTATAAATCCTAACATCTTTATTCACTTCTTTCTCTGATTTTTTCTGTACCTTTAAAGTGAGAATCGCACACTGCTTTTATTACCTGATATGTTTTCTCAGACTGCAATCCAGCACGATATTCTATTTCATCACAAAACAAAATTATAAGATTACACAAATCCATTATTATATCTTTGATTTCTCCATCTAGTTTAAGTTGTATTTGCTCATTACCAATTTTAGTACTTAACATTTTACTTTCCTTTCCAATTCGCCAATGGCGAATTTTTAATTTTCTGAAGAAGCCTTATAAATTATTCCTGTAAGTTCCTGAAACAAAATAGTTAATGATATGATTCTTTGGTGTATACAAGTCCATTTATCATTTATCCGTTCCATAACATACTCTTGGAAGTTCTGATTATTCAATATATCATACAAGTCATGCACACAGTTAAATTTAATTTTATTTACTTGAACATATTTTAATAAGTATTTCAAAATTAACTTATCAAACTGATTATCAAAACTATTTTGTGAATTCTCATTAATCAGCCTAATCTCATCAATACTATTCTCTACAGTCAAAATAGCTACATCAAATGTTTCTTCATTTAACAGCATTTCTTTTATGTATTTTTTGGGATTAAAGCTTGAATGTTTGTTAATTACCTTATCGTTAACAACTTGATAACAATTATTATAATCAACTTCACATAATGTATAACCTATACCTTGATTTTCAGCACCGTTATTAAGTAGATCCCTTGTAAAATCCACAATATTATCCTTTATCTCATCTTCACTGCTAAAGCCTGACTCTCTCACATCAACATCAATTACAATATTTATTCTCATTTTTTATTCCTCCCATTTTTTGGTTTATATTCTTTGAATTCACATTTGCCATTTCGTTTACGGCAATGATATTCAAGATCGTTTGTTTTCAATGTGTAACAATACCGACATTTCAAACATTTTTGTAACCAATCCGGTAATTCTTCCATTATTCTAAACTGCCTCCACTAATTCTATAATCTTATTATTTTTAATAAAGTGTGATTTCATTGATCTGACTGACTTCCAATAGGGTTCATACCAATCATAAGAATATTCTTTCAGAATTTTCTCTCTAAAATCTTTTTTCTCACGCTTCAGACGTTTTTTCTGCTTGGAATCCAGTAAAGAACTGGTATGCTTCTGATAAAATTTGCGGCGAATCTCACAGTCCTGACTAATCCATTCACCTTTAATTTTTCCATCAACATATACTGCAAGACAATAATGCAGCGGCTTTTCCACAACGCACATTATTGTTATATCATAGCCGTCTATTTTAAATTCAACTCTGCCGTATGGACTTGATAAAGCATCCTCAACATTCTTCCAATCTTCTGGTGTCATTTTTTGTCCTTTCCATTCGCCATTGGCGAATTATTTTTATTCAGTAGATTTTTCTTCATATTCTTCTTTAGAAATAACAGATACATCATCTATTTGAACACTGAGTAACTCTGCCATTTTTTCTATTTCTTTATCCAAAAACTTAGCGATAGATTTTTCACTCAAGTCAATTTTATCAATGTTGTCTTTAATTGTATATCCGACTTCTGAATAACCTATAGAATTAATACCTCCATACAATTCCGCATTACGTATTTCAAAATATACTGTAATTTTCATATCCTGTTTACTTTCTTCGGTACATATCATGTTTTTAATCATTTGAAACCTCCTTTAAGCTTGATTTATCAATGAAATTTTTACAGCTTTTTATATCATTTTCATCATTACCAGTAATATAACAAACTTTTTTATGTATACAATTTGAACATTTACGTTTAGTTGATTTATATTTCATTCGCCATTTATTAACTATTTTGATTGCACCTGCAATAAGAAAAAATAAACCTTCAGAAATATAATCAATTAAACATTGTTGATGAAGAAAGTCAATATTTTCTTTAGATGAAACTATAAAGCTGAACATATAAAATACAAACGCTAACATTCCATATACAATTCCCATATTACAGAATGCAAAAATTGATAATGAGTAATCTTCTGTTTCCATAAATTTTTTTAAATTTCTATAAAATAAATAACAATTAGCTAATAACCCTACTATGCTTATAAAGCATAGTATTAAATCAATTATTTCAGATTTCGCCATTTTTTATTTCCTCTAAATTTTTAATATTTACGAATTTTAGGTTTATACATATGATCTGTACACTCCTTCATACTTTCCTGTATTTTCTCTTTACGCCGTCTGCGGATACTGTTGTAAATAATGTGCTTCACACAATTGTCATGACACGCCGGATATCTTGCTGCACAGTTCCGGCATGGATTCTCAATCATAATTTATCGCTTCCCTTCAATTCGCCAATGGCGAATTATTTTTAAGCACTGCCTGAATTCGGCATCTCAACGCCACATGAAAACCGTTTATGTGCTGACATTTTAATCCTCCATAAGTTCTTTGTATGAAATACCATCAGTTAATCCCGGTGATTTATCGCTGTCAGTAGGCATATATTTTGCGTTAGTAAATGACGGATATTTGTACTCTATCATGGCAAAATTTGCTACGTCTACAAGATATTCGGTGTTATGGGTTTCCTCATACAGCTCTAAACGTCTTTTTATACTTTTGTAAGCTTGGGCTAATTCCGGATAATTTTGAGAACACCATCCATATTTATAATGGGACACCTCAATAGCATTTTTCATTTTTGCAATAAATTCATCAGAAAAATCCCGCCGTAATATTTGTTCTCTAGTTTCCATTCTTATTACCTCCATATTTCAATTTTAAGCCTGCTTTTAGGCATTCTGATTTTAACCCTGTATAGCGAATTATTCATGTTCCAGTTTTCTAAAACCATTATTTTCAAGCCTTTTAAGTGAATTCGGATAATTAATATAAAACTTAATACCGCAAATACGTCCCTTTTCATTACGGCAAGGCTCGGAACTTATGTATCCTGACTGTTTAAGCTTGTTAAGATGATTTGTATACATGTCTGTACCCATTTTCAAGTCGTTCAGTACTTTTGAACGGCTTATTACAAACTCTGATTTGCCCTTCGCACATCTGCATAAGTACATAAATATAGTTTTTGAAGCTGCTGTCAGACTTGAATCTTCCAATATCTCAGCGCTTATTGCATTGTATCCTCCGGTTCGATGTATCTCCGGAAGTATTTCATGGGTAATCCATCGGCGAAAAGCTTTGGCTTCAGGCTTATCACTTCGGAGAATTACTGAATATAACCCGCTTTCATTGACTATTGTTGCATTTTGTTTACCTCCAAGGGTATGAATTGAAGTCATACCCTTTTCATCTAAATCAAGTCTATCCGCAACTTTTGACGGTGTTGATAAATCTAATACCTTACATATATCACTCAACACCCACCACGTTTCACCGTTACTTTCAATCATCCTGATCGGTGAATTTTCATATAAAAATTCTTGTACATTATTCATTTTTCTTTCCTTTCCGATAATCTATATTAATTGTAAATCTCTATTTGCATCATGCCATGTATTATAACATGTGGTTAATTCAGTAAATATATGTCCACCATCACACAGTATAATTTCTGCATTTATATTATCAATTTTCTTAATATATCCTTTTTTAATTTTAGTATTTTGGACTGTCATTTCTATTGATTTTATATTTTTATTTGCAGAAATTTGCTCTCCAATAATTATATAAATCGGTTTTCCTATATAAGCATTAAACATTTGGGAATTCCAAAAGATAACAATTGGTTCTTGAAGATTCGATACCTCGTACTTTATTGCTTGTTTCATATTCATTGAAATTTCCTCTTTCTTCTTATGGTCAATAAACTTTTCATTTTAAATTAACATCATATTTCTGTATAATAGAATCCTTCGGAAGATACATTTTTACATCCCAAGAATATGTAATATCCATATACGGCTGTTCATCAGTTTCAAGATTATCATAAATTGTCACATCATCATAATAGTATTTTTGCAGTTTTTTACCGCCGTCATCTGTTGCCTGATAAACAAAATAATACTGTTTCTCATTATAATTTCCACACCCAAGAACAAAATTTCCCTTGCCGTTGGCTTCTAAATCAACAGAATATATTTCAACAATTTCCTTGTCATTAGCTTTTTTACTAATTAATTTATCTATTATGAAACATAATAAAACTAAAAATAAAATTGCAATTAAAACTCCTATGATTGAACAAATAACATTTATCAATCTTTCTTTGCCTGTCATTATCAAATCCTCCTATAGTAACACGAAAATTTCACTAAAAAATATTTATAAAACTTACAACATAAACCCACATTCCAAACGAAAAAGCACTCAATCCGATATAAATACTATAAAACCCAAAAGGACTTTTACGTATACAATAATTGCATGTATTCTCTGATTTATCAAAATACTCTGCTTTTATGCATCCCTTGCACTTCCATTTTTTTCTGTCTTTTTCATTTTTATTATCCATAGAATTTTGTTTATTTTTTCTGTAGCAAAACAAAAGATATACAGCCAATATCGGCAGTAAACTTAATAATATCAGCAATATTATTCTAAAGCTAAATAACATATTTTCTGTTACCAAGATACCATATATCTTTTTAGTAAAATAATAACCTATAATTCCTGATGCAATTGCCATCAATACATGACATCCAAATTCTCCACTATCATGTTGTTCTTTAAAAAATTCATCAAATTCATCACACGGATCTTTATCAATATAATCAACTATTTCCGGTGAATTCTTTTTCTTTATTCCAACAGTTTCTGAGATTTTTTCCGCACACTCGTCACAAATACATTTATCTAAATACCATATTCTATTTTCTTTATTTTTTCCGCATAAATCACATGATATATTTTTATTTTCCTCCATAATTTCTCTCCTTAAATCTGTATATCTTCTTTATTTCTCTGAAATTGTTTTTGCTGTAATTTCTGCACATTTTCCAGTTTATTTTCCGGTTCGTCTAAAAGCATTTTTGCAAGATTATTTTTCAAAACATCATACTCTTTCAGCTTCTTATCTATGGATTTATTTCCAGAAATAAGCTTGTTTTTTTCTTCCTCCAATGACTTAATATCTGCCGCAAGCTTTCCTGCATTGGGAAGCTCTCTGGTCTTTTCTGTTTTCTTTAATTCTTCTACGGCTTCCTGAAATAAAAGCAATTCATCTTCATGATTTCGGAAATATCTGTCCTGAAAAACTGCCTTTTTATACGCCTCATTTATCGACTTGTATTTACGGTAAATTTTCAGATATTTAAGTCGGTATTTATTAAAATTTATCTTCTTTGTAAGGCTTTGGATATTCTCCTCATTTTGTAATTTTTCATCTGTCAGACTGTCATATTTATTCAAAAAATCCTCTGCGTCTTTGAAACCGTATTCATGCAGAACACTTATGGTTTTAAACCCGATTTTAAGATTTTGCATTCTTGCCCAACGGTTAAGTCCGCCTGCACTGAAACGCTCGTCAGTGGTGCTATACTAAAAAAGTGGACAGCAAAAAGCGAAAGATGGTATAATAATAA
>OLSL01001462.1_pt1 | contig 21628 bp, 25 predicted proteins | sample 1672511 | NCBI WGS metagenome assembly OLSL01 (sample SAMEA3136694, study PRJEB25190) | human gut metagenome | biome: human gut; feature: human-associated habitat; material: faeces | place: Austria | collected 2013
ACAAAAAAGGTCTTACTGAATTGAGTGAAATCAATTTGGTAAGGCCTTTTTTCGTTGGTTTTTATGTTGTTTTTTTCGGGTAATTGTACCGCCACTGGTCATATTCTTCTTTGGTGATCTCCCCGGATTTTAGTTTTTCTGCCTGTTCCTGCCATGCGTAGAACATATCAAACATAGAAAGGTAGGTGGTTCCTTTGGACTTATCCAGCCGGAGACAGAGTTCTCCGTCAATTTCTCCAATATGAAGTCCGTAAAGGTCTTCTAATGTAAATAAGGTGTGCATCAGCCCAACATAACTGTCAATGTCCGGTACAGCGAGTGCATGAGGGGAGACCTCAAAAATGTCAGCCAGTGCATTCAGATAGTTTTCCTTTGGACTGCGAGAGCCTTTTTCGTACTGTGCAATGCGGACATCAGCCTGTGATTCGCTGAATCCCAGCTGTTGACCTAAATATTTCTGCGTGAATCCACGCAGAAGTCGAAAATGATGAATTCTTTCTCCTATTGCCATGCTCATATCTCCTGTCTTTTACTTGATAAATTGAGTATAGCATATATGTATAGTACAGACAAGGAGAAACCATACAAAAAAGTATAGAATTTTTGTTTTGAAACACTTGACCAATACAAAAAAGTATAGTATCATACGGACTATACAGAAATGTATAGTGAGAAACGAAGGAGGGATTTTACAATGAGTAAAATGTTTATGAATGTAAAAGAGGTCATGGAAGTTCTGGAAGTATCGGAATCCTACGCTTATAAGCTGATGAAAAGGCTGAACAGGGAATTACAGGCGATGGGATGCCAGACAATTGCAGGAAAAGTTGACCGGAAGTATTTTTACGAACAGTTCTACGGAACGAGATCAAACGATGGGAGGAATTAAGAATGGCAATTTACAAGACTGAAAGCAATAACACATGGTACGTTATGGTACGGTATCAGGACTGGACCGGCGAACGTAAGCAGAAATGCAAAAGAGGATTTGCAACAAAAAGAGAAGCTGCACAGTGGGAGCAGCAGTTCATACTCCAGAAGAAAGCCAGTATGGATATGGAACTGGAGAGCTTCTGCAAATTATATGAGGAAGATGTGAGACCAAGGCTGAAAAAGAGTACCTGGCTTACAAAGGAAAATATTATCAAGTCCAAGATTTTACCCTATCTGGGAAAAAGAAAGGTGTCAGAAATCACCGCAAAGGATGTTTTGGACTGGCATAATGAGCTTCGCAAATTGACAAGCAGGAAAAGAAAACCTTTATCCCCTACTTATCTGAAAACAATCCATGGACAGTTGAGTACGATTTTCAACCATGCGATCAAGTTTTATGATCTTAGCATGAATCCGGCAAGGAAAGCTGGCACAATCGGCTCAGAAGAAAGCAAGGAAATGCTCTTCTGGACAAAGGCAGAGTATAAACAGTTTTCAGAAGAAATGATGGATAAACCACTTTCCTACTATGCGTTCCAGTTATTGTACTGGTGCGGAATCAGATCCGGGGAGCTTTTGGCTTTAACTCCTGCGGATTTCGATTTCCAGAAGAGAACGTTGCGGATCAACAAATCCTATCAGCGTTTAAAGGGAGAAGATGTGATCAGCACTCCGAAAACAAAGAACAGTGTCCGTACTGTAACTATGCCAAAGTTCTTATGTGACGAAATGCAGGATTGTTTGAAGTTATATTACAGCCTGCAGCCGGATGACCGTATTTTCCCTGTAACTAAGTATTATCTGAACCATGAAATGGAAAGAGGATGCAAAGCAAGCGGTGTGAAAAAAATCCGGGTGCATGATCTCAGACACAGCCATGTTTCACTTTCACAGGGTTATTTCTGGGACAGTCTATCTGACTGCCTCAGATAACCCTTTTTCTTTTGCCTCACGTTCCGCCTTTTCACGCTCATATTTGCGACGCATATAAGTACGGTTCCATGCACGCTTACGGCGTTTGCGGTCTTCTTCTTTTATCTGTTCAGGTGTAAGCTCCGGCATCGGAACATCCAGCTTACCCACATACTTGAGATAAATATCAATCTGCTGAATTCTGTCACCGGTTGATTTGTCTGCTTCGTGTACCACGATTTTATCAACAAACTCATGAATCATAGGAGTAGTAAGTTCTGTGAAATCTGTGTATCGGTGTACAAGTTCAATAAACTTATCTACATTATCAGCATTCTCCTGATAGTCATTAAAAGTCTTTTCTAAAGCATCTACTGATAATTCCAATTCATTTTGTTCCGTTTCGTAGTCAGCCAAAAGCATTTCAAACCGCTTGTCACTTAGCTTCCCATTTACATTGTCCTCATAGATTTTCTTAATGAGGGTATTTAATTCTTTGATACGTTTCTGCTCTCTGGAAAGACGTTTTTTCAGTGCTTTGGCTTCGCTTTCCTGTTGAAGCTCCGTAGCACTGCGAACCTTTTCGATAAACTCGGATTCATGCTCCATCACATAAGTGCTGGTAGCTTTAATAACTTCCAAAAGCAAATCCCTGATAACATCCGTGCGGACATGATGCTGTGTGCATCTGTTTTCAAACTTGCTCTTTGCCTTACTGTAGGTGGAGCAGGTGTAATTGTCCTGTGCATTGGTGTACTTTCCGGTAGGATTACCATCCTTATCCCTCTTTTCATAACCGCCGGTGCGGTGGTTGAACATCTTAGCACCGCAGTCAGCACAATATACCAGTCCGGTCAGAGGATTGATGTCACCTTTCTTGGTGGGACGGTGCTTGGTTTCACGGATTTTCTGAACAGTAAGCCATGTTTCTTCGTCCACAATCGCTTCCTGAGTATTCTCAAAGATAACCCAGTCCTCCGGTGAATTATGCACAGAATGTTTATCCTTGTAGGATTCCTTTTTGGTACGGAAATTTACTGTATGCCCCATATATTCAGGTTTTCTTACAAGGTCTGAAATCGTAGAAGCAGTCCAAGTGAATGGTCTGTTCATGTCACAGCTTCCCCGACAGGTTCCAAGTCCCTGCTTTGCAAGATAATAGGAAGGTCTTTCAACCTTTTCATCCTTCAGAATCCTTGCCACCTGCATCGGTCCGTTTCCCTCAATGATAAGCTGATAAATACGTCTTACCACTGTGGCAGCCTCTTCATCAATAATCCAATGGTCTGGGTCATCAGGGTCTTTCTTGTACCCGTAAATTGCGTTGCTTGTCAGATGTTTTCCATCCATTCCCTTATTATGAAGTACGGATTTGATTTTCCGGCTGGTATCACGTACATACCACTCATTCATAATGTTAAGAAATGGGGCAAATTCGTTACTGCCATCGTTTAGAGCACTGTCCACATTGTTGGAAATGGCAATAAATCGCACATTTTTCTTTCGAAACAGCACTTCCGTATAAAAGCCTACTTCAAGGTAATTACGTCCGATACGGCTCATATCCTTTACGATAACGCATCCTACAGTGCCATCTTCAATATCCGCAAGCATACGCTTCCAGTCAGGTCTGTCAAAATTGGTTCCCGACCAGCCATCATCCGTATAGTGACGTAGGTTGACAAATCCCTGCTCGGTTGCAAATTTCTCCAACATTTTCTTCTGATTTATAATACTGTTGCTGTCACCACTCAGTTCATCATCACGGGATAATCTCTCGTAGAGTGCAGTGATTTTGTTTAGTTCCGGTTGTTTGGTTTTCATAAGATTCTCCTTTTAAAACAAACAACCAGCTTATCTGTGGTTTTATTCTACCACGAATAAGCTGGTTTGTGTAAAAATAATTATTGTCTCACTAATAGGAGAAATCCGAAAGAAAATCGGAACTGTTTTGTAAAACTTATAAATTTTAATTCCCCCGAATTCGGGGGAATTAGAAAAATGCAATTGAATTACTTCAATACCTTTGGATTTTGTTCTTCCAAAATGGACATTTGATGTATGGCAATCTTATTTAATTTTATCAGACGTTCTTTCTGACTTAATCCGTCTTCAATCAAAACTGCATTGATATTTTCCATGTTGGAAAGACAAATCAATTCATTAATGCTAGCATAATCTCTGATATTCCCCTTTTTGTCAGGATGTTCTTCACGCCACTGCTTGGCAGTCATACCAAACAATGCCATATTTAATACATCTGCTTCGGATGCATAGATTACAGAGGTCTGCTGTGGTGTAAGCTCAGCTGGAATCAGATTTGTTTTTATGGCATCTGTATGTATTCGGTAATTGATTTTTGCCAGCTCTCTTTTCGCACTCCAGCCAAGTAAAGCTTGTTCTTTCTTTTTTAACCGTTCAAATTCCTTAATCAGATACAGCTTAAACTGAGGAGATACCCAACTTGCAAACTCAAATGCAATATCCTTGTATGCGTATGTTCCACCATATCGTCCAGCTTTAGCTATGATACCTTTTGAATTGGTTCTGGTTACCCATTGCTTAACCGACATAATGAAACGATTCAGACCAGCTTCCTGCATAATTTCTTCATATGCATGGATATCAAAATCTTCGTTATACATTTCTTCCCATATACCAAGAAATTCTATTGTATTTTTATTACGAAGCCACTTCTCAATCAATGCCGGTCCGTTATCAATTTTTCGCACCATATCTGTTAAAGAAATATAATCATCTTCTTCAATCTGTAATACCTGTATTTCAGTACCATCGACATTGAGTTTTTCCATAAATCAGCCGTCCTTTCTTTATTCTTTATCCTTCGCCCGGCTCTTATACACATTATACTGGTTCTTGCATTTGCCGCTGCAGAATACGCTGTTTGGTCTGTTGGCAATAAAAGCATTGCCACAATGCTTACATACCCGGAGTGTGGATTTTTCATCGGTAAGCATAAAGGAAAACATCATCTGCACACCAAGTAAGAGGGAGTGGAAATCCCAGACAATGGTAGGTCGGTCAAGCAGCTCTATGTGATAGGTTGGTGCAATACCGCCAAATGCCGCCATGCCCTGACGGTAAAGCTGTTTTTGCATATCATCCAGCATGTCAAAGTCCTGATAGTAGAGAAAGCTTGACATAAAGGTAAATGCCCAGTCTTTAAATAAAGTCACAAGCCAGTCATACCGTTCTGCATATTCTTTCTGGAAACTCATCATTACTGCCTGCGATTTGTTTTTCATGGTCATAATCAGTGCCATCATCTGCACATCGTCCGTACTCCATGAAGATTCCATCCCTTTTTTTACAAAATCAATCTTATCAAAGGGAAAGAAGTAAGAAAGATATTTTTCCGTAGTCATGCTTTCCTCTTTGATGAAATGGTTCTTCGGCAAATATACCGCATGGTAGGTAATAAAGTCCGGTGTGGTAGGAAGTGCTGTCATAAATCCAAGCAGTCCGTAACAGGTAACAAAATCCATAATGGCACTCTGCAAACGTTCCTGTGTATTATTTTTGTCCATGCACATCAATCCAAGGTTTACCGCCTTTAATACAATCTGCTCCGAATCCTTTAGCGGATTATAAAGAGACACTTTCGCATCCGGTGAAGGTGTGATGTACAACGTACCTTCTTTATCTTCCTTCCATTCATATTTGTCATAACGTGCCCAGTTGGAGCTGGTTCTCTTAAATAGGTTACTCATAAAAGCCTCCAATCTGTCTGCTCTAAAATGTAATCTGTATCATTGGAAAATATATTACTATCATACCAAGCATGTCCTACAAGGTCAAATGGTATTTGTGATTTCTTTCGTTTTCTTATTCTTTTTATCCGTAATCAGTGACCGATAGGTATCATAAAAAATCTGCTCCGTCTTCGTAAGGGAAATGTGATTATCCACTCTGTTTTGTAGTGCCTGCATAAAGGATTTACGAAGCTTTTTTAACATGGTGTCACGGATTTTTCGGATATTTCTGTCGGTCTGCTCTCTACATGCTGCAATTAACTGGCAGGAGTATCCCTTAATGGCAAGCTGATATAAAAGCTCCTTCTGTACATCTTTTAACGCAAAGATTGCTTTAGAAATATCCTCGTCTGTTACCAGCTCATGTATTTCAAAGGGGCAGTCATAAATGGCATCAAGGAAATCCCCTTTCAGTATCTGCTTCCAGAAAACATGCCGGATGGGAGCAGGAATTACAATCTCATCCGGTGACATTCCCCATTCAAGGGGAACATCCGATCTTCCTATTTCATGGTAGCGTTCCTTACGTTCCCGGTTGGCATCAAACCTGTTCCACCATGTAACCACATTTGCAAATTCCTCCTCGGTTCTGGCAGAATCCTCAAGACGTGTCAGTGCTTCCTGTTCCAGTTCACGTTTCAGCTTGTTTCTTGTTGATGCTTCCGGTATCCCTGATACTTTCGGCTCATTTTCCATCTCAAGTTCTATTTCAAGAATAGCGGCATTCTCCCGTTCAAGGGCATCCGTCAGGTCATCTTCCGGCATGTCTTCTTCAAAATAATCATTTGTACATTCCTTCAACAGGGATTCACCACCTTTCAAAAAATATTTTCAAAACTTTTATAAAAAACAGTTCCGTTTTGGGACTGCATTTCTCCTATAGGTGAGGAAGTAATCTTATTTATCGAAAAAAGATTACTTAATACCATAAGAAAGGAGCCGGATTTTATGAAGATTTGTCTTATCCGTTGTCGCAGTCCGTCAAAGATACTTTGATTATAGCAAACATATGTTCACATTTCAAGGAGGAGGTGAAATAATTATGGAGCAGACAGCAAGTAAAGAGCAGGCGATGTCCTCTTTTACCAAAAGAAAAGGACAGACCACCTATAAGGTAAATGTGTTTTTCGCAGAGAATACTACAGCTACCTTTGAGGATAAGCTTTTGCATCTGATGGCAAATGATATTGCCAACCGGAAGCAGGGTATACCGGATGCAGAGTAATTGTTGCACAAATCAATTGTTTTTAAGCTGATATTTCATCAGCAGGAAGGAGTTTTGTATGGGTAAATCAACCAAAACCTATGAAGAAAGAATCCAGGAGAAGGATTTAAGGATCGAGAAGCTGGCACAGGAACTGAAGCGTTATGAGGCACAAAAGAAGCAGCTGGAGAAACGAAAGAAGGAGGAAGAACGGAAAATCCGTACCCACCGTCTGATTGAAATTGGTGCGGCGGTGGAGTCAGTTCTTGGAAGATGTATTGAGCTGGAAGAAATCCCTAAGCTGATTGCATTTCTAAATAAGCAGGAAGCCAACGGGAAATTTTTCTCCAAAGCAATGCAAAAAGGTCCGGATACAGATATGAAAAAAGAGGAAGTTGGGGAGTCAGGAGTTTCCTGATTCCCTTCTCTTTTTAGGGAGAAGGGCGCACTTATAGACAGGCAGAGCCTGTCTATTGCGCGCGCTCTGCGAGGCTTATGGGAAGCATCTGGGTTTTAAAAGATAAACTTTCGGAACGGTCTGCTTCCCATAGGAAGAACCCCTCCGGCGTTCTTCCACATAAGAATATGCACTTTTAACGAAGGAGGATATGCACTATGTCAATTTATCATTGCAGTATCAAAATCATTAGCAGGAGTGATGGAAAATCGGCAGTTGCTTCTTCTGCCTACCGCTCCGGCGAAAAGCTCATGGATGACCGCACAGGTCTTGTTCATGACTTTACGAAAAAGCGTGGAGTTGTATTTACAGAAGTTGCACTTCCGGCACATGCTCCGCCGGAATATGCTGACCGGAATGTATTATGGAATGCGGTGGAAAAGGCAGAAAAGAAATCCAACGCACAGCTTGCGAGAGAGATAGAAGTGGCACTTCCAAAGGAGCTTTCAAGGGAATGTCAGATTGAAATTGTAAGAAGGTATGTGCAGGATAATTTTGTTTCCGTTGGCATGTGTGCCGACTGGGCATTGCATGATAAGGGTGATGGCAACCCCCATGCTCACATTATGCTGACCATGCGTGGCATCAAACCCGATGGCACATGGGCACAGAAGGAAAAGAAGATTTATGCCCTTGATGAAGACGGAAACCGCATTCCACTCATTGACCCTGCTACCGGAGAGCAGAAGCTTGGTAAACGGAATGAAAAGCTTTGGAAACGCATTACTGTAGAACCAAATGACTGGAACGAACACAGTAAAGCAGAAATCTGGAGAAAATCATGGGCAGATATCTGTAACGAATATCTGTCTTTGGAACAGCAGATTGACCACAGAAGTTACAAACGGCAGGAGCTGGATTTAGAGCCTACCATCCACGAAGGGTATCGTGCCCGCAAGATGGAGAAGGCAGGCTTTGTTTCTAATCGGTGCGAATACAACCGGATTGTAAAAGCTATCAATTCACTTAAGACAAAATGGTTACAGACAGTCCGTGAATTACAACAGACCATTATAGAGAAAGGACGTTTTTTATATGAACGAATTGCAGGATACCTTGGAGGAAATCATGAAGATTTTTTCCTCACAGGAAGAGATGCTGGACATCATGGAGGAACAGCAGAAGGAGTTGGATTTTCTTCGGAATACGATTCAGAAGCAGGACGAATTGCTGAAGAAATTGAACGAAGAGAATGCCAAGCTGTCGGCAGAGAATCAGGAATTAGCCGGACAGAATCTGCGATTGCAAACACAGAATCAGCAATTGCAGAAATTATGCAAAGAGTAAAAGAGAAAGCGAGGGAACGAGATGAACGAATCAGAAAACTTAAAGAACGAAGACGACTTGTTGAGTCTGTCGGAGACACTTATGGAGGAGAACGAAACTTACCGTCATCGGATAAATCAGTTGGAGAATCAGATACAGACGCATTTATCCGACAGGCAAAAGCTGAAATCGCAGATACAATCCATGCAATCAACTCTGGACGCAATAGCGCAAGAGAATCAGAACTTGAACGCTCATATCGCCAGATTAGCAGAGAGCGATTTGGTACTGGTGGAGAACGAGAAGTTGAAAAAGGAAAATCAGCAGGTGCTGGCAGAGAAAGAGAAGGCTCAGAGAATCTTCGCAGAAGCCGAGAAAAAGGCAGAGAACGCTAATGTTGTCTTAATGAAAGCGAAGGCATTGGAAGCTGATTTTAACAATCATATTTCCGTTGAAGCTAAGCATATCCGCAAGCAAGTAAAAGCAGATATGCAAATACAGTTACAGGAAAAGTTGCGAACGCAAACCGCTACACTTGGCGTATGGACATGGGTAATTGCTTTTATCAGCATTGTTCAAACTGGTTATATCTTTTTTGTCAACAAAGATGTAGTTGCCACCATACCTGATTGGTTTCTGAATCGTGGCAGGAATGTGATGAACATTTCAAATTTGCTTTGTAGGGTGTATCAGTGGTGCTATGAATATCTGGCTCAGTATGTCCATTCCTATGTGGCAGTTGGTATTATTGCTTTAGTGTCTGTTGGGATTGCGGCAGGTGTATTTGTACTTGCGAAAATAGCATTTGACAGGATTACAGAAAAGTGTGATGACCGATGGCAATATTACAAAAACACTGGTGTTGCAGAACTTAGAAAGGCTGTGTCCGTAGCACTTTGTGTTATCAGTGTTACATTGTCAATGTTATCTGTTTCACTGATTCCGGTAGATATTAATGTGCTAAGCTGGTGGCTTATTCTTTCGGCAGGTCTGAATTTTTTGTATCATGGCAGTTGTAAGGGCAGTTACCATTAATGCATAAAAGTACTCCCATGGGCAGATGAAATCTGCTCACGGGAGAGTAATACAAAGGCGGTTCAAACTGGAAGTTGTCAGTCTTTCATCTTTTTTATCACTCACTAATTAACTGTAATCCATTAGGATTTAGCTGATATATTTTATCACACACCTCTTCAATGTACTTTCTATCGTGAGAAATGCTAATGACAGCCCCTGGAAATTCTCGGAGCATTTTTCTTATTACCGGGCCGGATAATGGTGAAAAATTTCTTGTAGGCTCATCCAGAATAAGAACATTCGCACCACTTAAACTCATCCTCAAAAGAAGCACTTTCGCCTTTTGTCCACCAGACAACTCCCGAATAGGATGCTCCATTTCATCTGGCGTGTATTTAAGTGAACCTAGGTATGTTCTAATTCTTGTACGCTCTTCTTTATCTCCTGTTTTATCAAGGTAATCAACCGGTGTAACATCCAAATCCAGCAGGTCTTCATAAGTTTGAGGCATATATTCTGCTTTAATGTCATTCCGATTTAGGAGTTCTTCCGCTATCTTTTTTAGAAGAGTCGTTTTTCCTGCCCCGTTGGCTCCTATAATACAGATTTTCTCTGATCCTTTTATTTTCAAATAAATTCCTTCTGCCAAAATTCTTTCGCCTTCTGGAGTCATTAGCTTTGAAAGTTCATATTCTATGACCGTTTTCCCTGTTGGAATGTATGCGTTTTTATCTCCTAATTTAAAAAAGATTGCTTCTTCCTGCTCCGGCATTTGCGTCATATTTTCGTCTTCTCTTTCAAATCTTCGCCCCATAGCCTTAACTGTGTGCATTTTGTCCTTCAAATTCTTTGCCACCGACGGCGCTTGTCTGGAACAATTTGCTAATGCGCTTTGCACACTCTGAGACACTCTTTGATATTTCTCATCTCGAATCTTTTTTTCCCTACGGTCACATAGTGCCCTCTGTTCTTGAAGTTCAAATTTATGAAGCCGTTCCTCCACATAGTTTCTATAGGGAAGCTTGGCCACGGTATATCTCGCTTCTGTTTTTCGCTTAATCTGCTCGATATGTATTACCATGTTGGCGGTACGCTCTATCAATGTTTCATCGTGTGAAATAAAAAGCACAATATGTTTCCATTCATTTATGGTTTTTTCCAGTAATGTAAGCGTCGCAATGTCAATATCATTTGAAGGTTCGTCTAACAATAGCACAGAAACATCGCGAATAAAAAGCCGCATGAGTTGTACCTTGACTTTTTCTCCTCCTGAAAGGCTCCCCATCATCTGACTACTGTAGAAAAAATCATTTTTTATTCCAAATTTTCCTGCAGTAACAGACAGTTCTTTTGGCGTTTTCTCCCAGAATATTTCTTCCTCAGAAAAATACTCGTATACGGTTTTTTTCTTATCTTCATCGGGCATCTCTTGCGGAAGGTAACCAAAACGTTCGTTTCCCATTACTCTTTCCCCATCCGCTTCTATATAGTTTTCTATAAGCGATGGATCATATATCCACTTCATTAATGTTGATTTTCCGTTCCCTTCTTCTCCAATGATAACTGCTTTATCTCCATCATTTAGCACAAGGTTGAAATCATCAAGAATTACTCTCAGGTCTTTTTTATGTGTTAAATTTAATTTCTTTATCTGTAACATAAAGTTCCTCCTTTTCGAAACACGAGTCAATTATTTTTGTACACACAAAAACGAGCCTTTTTTGCATACGCAAAAATAGACTCGCCAAATAGACCTTTATTCCTTTCCCTAAGGAAAAGCAAAGGAAATGCCTCTTGCGATAATCCAACTTAAGCGTACACAAAAATAAACCTATTTTCTACAGGCTCAATAACTATATGTGTCTTACTTAAATTAAATTATCTATTAATCATTTCCTCACCTTACACGAAATGTGCCATCCTTTTTTCTAATGATAATACTATCATACTGTATTTATTGTGTCAACACATTCCACCTTATAGAAGCGCAAATTCAAAGTTTCCATTGCCTCATTTACATAGTCAGGCTTTTCAAAATTCTTACTTTTTGTAAATTTCAAATTTTCGTTTCCCAATGTTTTGCTTTTCTAGCCTTTCCCATTTCTCACAATTGATTTTCTGCTTTTTATCCATGCATACAGCTAAAATTGTATTTTCATGCGAAATTCTCCATAACTGTTCCAACATAGCATCCATGGAATTCTTACCTTGTTCCCATTCCACCAAATTTCCGTATGGAACATCCGTAATAATTATATCAGGCAATATTTCCGGCAAAGGCATCGTACAATCCGCTTGGAAAATCTCTGTCGATATATCATTCCCCAGCATAATGCTTAATTTATCGCAACTATCTAATGCCTCCTTATGAGATTCCTTACCATAAGAATTGTAAAGTTCCTCTATCTCTGCTTTTCTCTTTTTCAAAGCAACATCAGTAAGTAAGGATATATTTTTCTTTGCATGAGCTACCATATCTTCATCAATATCACTACCATATATTTTTCTGATATACTTATTTTGAAAATATCCAAGAATTGTAAGGGAATAGCCTCCCCCACAACAAGGGTCATATATGACTAAATCCTCTTTTTTATTCGAACGCTCCAGTGCCCGACCGTAAATTTCAAGCAACAATCGAATCGGGAAATTCGGTATTCCTTTTCCTCCATAAAGAACCCGACCACTTGCAAAATCCTGAAAATTATCATCTTTACAATATAAATATTCCATTATCTGCTTAACCTATCGCTTTCGTCCAAACTCTTGATTTCGTTTTTACACAAAAACCTTTCCATGCACCCAATTTATCACATCATCAGCCACTTCTTTGGGCGATTTCATTGATATATCCAGCAACTCGTACTTGGTATCCCCCACCTGAGTATGTTCCATAAAATAACGATTATAATCGCATGAACTATTAATCCAGTTCTCGTCCGTTATTCCTCTGCCCTCTTGCATACGTTGTCTCAAAGAATCTTCATCCGTAACTAACGCCAAACAAATAATCTCACTAAAATACCGACTGTTGTATACTTTCGGAAAACGGTCAAGGCATCCCGCCATCGTCCACAAAACCAGTGTCCCTGACTGTATAATATCCTTTGAAATATTAGCAATAATTTCAACCCATTTATTACAGGATTCCTCATCATCCCAGTTTATAAAGCCTGTGAAAATATCAGCATCCAATACTACAAAATCAACTTTTCTCCTCATAATCTCAATCGCCGTAGTAGTTTTGCCTACTCCGCTGCACCCTGTCAGAATAAGTAACGGCAAGGATTTAAACTCCCATTCCGCACCGCATTTCGGGCAACGAAGTTTATTTTCAATTATTTCTTTGTCCCATTCGTAATTCCCACAATTTGAACATATCTCAATCATCCTTACACATCTCCAACTTCAAAGTTACTTTTCCTATAAATTGAACTTTAGCGTATACAAGCATTTACGAATTTCATTGGTACATCCATTCTTTCTGCCACTTGCTCTGGTGTCATGCCACTATCCAAGAAACGTTTACAAACTACTTTTATGTTCTCGCCAACCTCAATAATATGTTTATCAGGGTCATAAATTCTAACCACTCGCTGTCCCCATGAATGTTCCTTGATAGGATGGACGTATTCCACATCATACTTTTTCAGTCTATCAGCAAATTTGTCAAAGTTATCCTCTTCAAAATATACTTCAGAACTATTACTACCGAATGAAACGTTGTCTGTACCAATAAATTCATTCCAAGTTTCAAGTGTTTGCAGTGCCAAACCACCTGTCAAAGTCTTATTTGCACCAAAATCCATAATTACATGAAGCCCCAAAACTTTTATATAAAATTCCAATGACTTATTAATATCCGTTACTACCAACATAGGGTTTTTTATTTTCATCTACTATACCTCCGTCAAATTCAAATCTTCTGTTACTTTCAATCTCTCCACAAGACTGCAAGTTAATTTACAGTTCCGTATGAGCAATTTCCGTTCCTTTCTTAAATCGATTCTTCAAGGGCAGATAGTATATCAACATCATGAAAAGCGGTTGCTGCCACGACAAGCCTATGACACACCCAATCAGTTTTATGTTCGCAGACAAAATGCCGACTATAAAGGCAAGAACAGAAGAAACAATAATTAACCATTTGGTAAATATTATCTCAGATTCCGTAACTATGTCTTGCTTTCTGATTGTTGTTACCCTAAGCAATATTGCGAAAATCAGAATAAATATCGTCGCAAACAATACAGCTGAGCCTATCACAAGAAAAATCGTCAATCCGTTTACTCCCGCAACTGTAAGGTTAGCTAATGGTGTAAAATCAGAACCGTCAATATTTATGTTGTCCACATATTTGATTAAATTTTTGCCCAACATTACATTATATATTTCTCTTATATATCCTATTGAAAATATCCAATTAAGTATTGATGCTGCAACCAGCAGAACTCGTCTGACTAAACCTCTGCCCATTGTAATTCCCCCACTAACTTCAAATTTCACTTCCTATTGTACCACGCACATCTCTTACATTCCACTTATATTTTTGTAAAGATTTTGAAAAAGGCGGACTGCTAATCTATAGCAATCCGCCCGAAAAATTACCACACTTCTAAACTATCTTCTGCATCAATCCAAGCTTGCATTTCTCCATCCAACACTAAGCGTGCATACTCCATAGGTTCATCAATCGCAAGAGCATTTAATGCGCACTGTGAATTTGGTGTGATCTTCAATCCTTCCTCCGCCTTACTACAATCTATGCGAAGAAGCATATTATCAAAAGTGGTTATATCTATACTATTGCAGTACTGGTTATATGTAGCATATATAAGTTTCATAGCTTTTCGTCCTTTCGTTTTTATTACAGATAAGCCGGTTGTATTGGTAAATTGTTGTGTGTCCTAGAATTATCCTTTAGAACATGATACACATGTTTCCCTGCTGATTAATATGGGATTTACAGCTCTTGCAATCGGGAAACGTGTAGGGCATTCTGCGGAAAAGATCACTTACCGGTATGCACATTTATTCCCATCCGTGCAGACAGAGATGGTAGACCGATTGGATCAGGAACGGATGGATGTAATGTTTGAGACTGAAGAATTTACGAAGTAGAGGAGGAAAACAGATGTCAGCAAAAAACAGAGACAGTCAGGGACGTTGGAGGAACAAGACTGTAGCTTTCCGGGTATCACCGGAAGAGGATGAATTGATTGAAACGCTGGTCAGATTATCCGGACTTACGAAGCAGGAATATATTGTTCGGCGCCTGCAGGAAAAAGAAATTGTCGTAGTAGGGAATCCAAGAGTGTATAAAGCACTGAAAATGGAAATGGCAAAAGTTCTGGAGGAGCTTCAGCGCATCAAAGGAGGTGAGGAAGTACCAAAAGATTTATTGGATGTGATTAAACAGATTACGGTAACGATGAAAGGGATGAAAGATGGACAGTAAAAAGCCTTTAAGTGTCGGCAAACACCTAAAGGCAGGGATTTGGTAGAATACTCAGACCAAAACTTTCTATGGGTATTCTATCAAAATCTCCTGTTTCTTTCAACGGGAAAATAAGGAGGAACGGATGGAAACAAACAGAGTAGAGATAAAGAAAACAGAAACAAAAAGGATGGAGCCGGATCTAAAGTTGATAAATATGGAAACGGTAGAGGTGGAACAGATTGAATGGCTGTTTTACCCGTTTATCCCTTTTGGAAAAGTAACGATTATTCAGGGAGATCCCGGTGAAGGCAAGACCACTATGGTGCTTCAGATCATTGCAAAATTGACCAGAGGAGAAAAGATTCTGCCGGAGCAGGAACAGGAAACCGAGGAAAATAGTGGAGCAGAAATGGTTGTTGATTCTGATTTAAAATTATCGGAAAGTCCGATGGAGCCTGTGAATGTTATTTACCAGACTGCAGAGGATGGATTGGGCGATACGATTAAGCCGAGGCTTCTGGCGGCTGGTGCAGACTGTTCCAGAGTATTGGTCATTGATGACCGGGAGCAGCCACTTACTATGCTGGATATCCGGCTGGAGGAAGCTATTGTACAGACAAAAGCCCGTCTGGTGGTATTAGACCCAATACAAGGCTTCCTTGGTGCAGAGGTGGATATTATGCACCGGGCAAATGAAATCCGCCCGTTAATGAAACGTGTAGCGATGCTTGCAGAGAAATATCACTGTGCAATCATTTTGATCGGGCATATGAACAAAAACAGCAATGGAAAGTCTTCTTATCGTGGCTTAGGTTCTATTGATTTTCAGGCTGCAGCCAGAAGCGTGCTAATCGTGGGGCGAATTAAGGATGAACCGGAAATCCGTGTGGTATGTCACGTGAAAAGCTCCCTTGCACCGGAAGGAAAGTCTATAGCATTCCGTCTGGATAAGGAGACGGGTTTTGAATGGATCGGGGAATATGACATCAGCGCAGATGATCTGCTCAGTGGTGACAGCAGAGGGCAAAAAAGCCGGAAAGCGAAAGAGTTCTTGCTGGAGATACTGGCTAACGGTGGTATGGCTCAGAGAAAGATTGAAGAAGAAGCTGAAAAGCGTGGGATTAAGAAGAAAACACTGCGAAATGCAAAACTGGAACTGGAGATTGATTCTGTAAAACGTGGCAATCAATGGTTCTGGATGTTGTCAGAATAAAAGGAAGATGGCAAGATGACTATTTCTTAAGAACAGGGCATCTTGCCACCTTGAAAGGAGCAAGCAATGAAAAATGTACAGATTCCACAGGAATTATTTATGAAACTGCTTCGGTATCATCTGCTTGACGATGATAGCTGCACGGAAGAAGTGAAAAACGGATTGGAGCAGAAAATGAATGCTATGGTGGAACGGGAATTATATACGAGATCCAAAACTGCCCCGACGGAGGAGGAACGGGAAAAAGCCCGGGAGGAGTATCTGGACAGGCGTGGAATACCGGAGGATTTCCGTTGGTAGTTCTTTCCTGACTACGATAGGACAGGGGCGTGGCACGCTCCTGTATCGTTGGCGGACAAGGAAAAGCAGCAGATGTAAGGATGGAAGTTTTGGGCATTGCGGAAAGGGAGCCCTGTTTCAGGTAATGCCAGTTAGCTAAAATTGGAATAAAATAGTAGGTATCCTAAAGTAATGGTAATAATGCACAATTCATAACATTGTTTTTCTATGTTTCAAAACATAAAAATCACTTGACAAATACATCAAAATTTGCGGCGCAGCCTCTTGAATATACATTTTTAGGAGGTTTTACCATGAATCACTATGCAAACTACGTTCGCAACACTCTTTTTAAAGCTATTTCAGAAATGGAACAGCAAATGGAAGATTTCGTAAAGAATCCCGGACACGATTTTTCAAGGAAAGGGAAAATGGAATTCTCCGATGTCATAAAGTTCTATATCTCATCAGGTAGCAGTGCCCTTGATGTTGAACTATGTGAATACGCAGACCGAGAAAAACTCAATTCTGAGCTTCCTATTTCAAAATCCGGCTACATTCAAAAGAGAAATAAACTAAAGCCTGACACTATGGAAAATCTGTTTCATTCTTTTAATAGAAAAATAAAGTCTAAGAAAACTTTTCAGGGTTATGAGCTTCTTGCCTGTGATGGAGCAGACCAAAATATTTTCCGTGATCCAAAAGATAAAAAGACACATTTTCCTGGAAAGAAAGATCGTGGAACTTTTGGGTTTAATCAATTGCACATTAATGCCTTATATAATCTGCTGGATTTCAGATATGTACATACATTAATCCAATCACCATATGAGGAGAATGAATCATCAGCTCTTATTCATATGGTAAAAGATCTTCCGAGAAACAGAAAAACAATCATTATTGCAGATCGGGGATATGAAACTTACAATATTTTTGCAAATATTCAGGAAAAAGGTCTCTTCTATCTTATTAGAGTAAAAGATGTCACCAGCAATGGAAGTATCGCGGGTAGCCTTTGCCTGCCATCAAAAGGGGAATTCGATGAAGACATCACTCTTAAAATGACAAGAAAGCAAAAATATTTAAGAGAAAAAGGTTATAAATATCTTGCCAAATCGTCTCCTTTTGATTTTTTGGATTCAGAACATCCTTTTTACGAACTATCCTTCCGTATTGTCAGGATTCTTTTGCCGAATGGTAACTATGAATGCCTGATTACCAATCTGGATCGCAAAGAATTTTCGACTGAAAAACTGAAAACTCTATACAAAATGCGGTGGGGCATAGAAACATCTTTCCGAAAACTTAAATATACGATAGGTATGTCAAACCTTCATAGTAAAAATCCCGAATACATTTGCCAGGAAATATTTGGGAAACTGATTTTGTACAATTTCTGTGAGATTATTGCCAGCCATGTAGTACTGGAGCAGCGAAACAAAAAATATGAATACCGAGTAAATTTTACTATGGCAGTCTATTGCTGTAGAAGATATCTAAGAGATTCTTTGTTTAACAATATCGAACAGTTGATAAACCGAAGTCTGACACCAGTAAAGCCGGATCGACAGTATAAACGACGCGTGATTAAAAAAAGATGGATTAGTTTTACATACCGTGCCGCATAAATATCCTTTCCCTTACCGTTATATTATCAAGCAGAAGTTTTTCAGACTATCTGCTTTAAAGTGCTGCCCTTTTGTCTGATTTATCAAGTAGGAATCCTTTCAGATAGCGGGACTTATATTCTGAAGCTGCTGTAAATGATATATGCATTAAGAGCAGTCCTGTTTTCTAATTTTAGCTAACTGGCATTACTGTTTCAGGGCATCCTTCGCGAGTGATTTTGAGTTTAATCTGATTGGAAAGGAGACTGGAAATGAGAGAAGGTAGACTTGGGTACAACAGTAACAACGGAAGATATGGCATTTTGTCATCGGATTTATGGATAGATACTGGATTGCACTGTGGGGAATGCCTGGAAGTGCTGGTAGATGATAAGTGGGTGCCGACCAGAATGGAAATGAATATAGCAAGGGAATGGTATCTGGTGGGAACACCGTACTGTGGAAATCTGGAATATGTTCGGGCGAGAATACCAGAATAAATCAGTCAGACGAGTAACGCAGAAGCAATCCGACCAACGGGAGGTATAGGTCTTCGCTCCGCTTCGGTCGGTGCATAACAGACGTCCCCCGGACGTCTTGCACCCCCGGAGGGCGCAAGGGTACTTTTGATGGACGGTAAGGTTGTCGAAAGTGCTTTTGCGTTACTTTTGACAAAAGTAACAAAACCGCCGTATCCGGCGCAGATTTCTTGTTGCCGTATCCGGCATTTTTATAAGCGAGGGAGGTGAGAATAGTGGAAATGAAAAGGACGATCAGCGGTATGATTGGAAAAGGTTCTATCGCCCACAATGAGAGAAAGTTTATTGCAGAAAACGTAGATGCTGCACGTACAATCCGAAATGTGGTATTGCAATCAGAGAATGTGAAGGACATCTACCATGAATTATTTGATGAAGCAATCGAACGGTACAACGCAAAACAGAAACGGAAAGACCGGAAGATTAAAGATTATTATGAACACATCCGAACTGGGAAACAGGAGAAAGTTTTCCACGAAGCAATCTTTCAAATTGGGAATAAAGACGATACCGGATGTTTAAGCCGGGAAGGGCAGATTGCCAGATTGGCATTACTGGATTTTGCAAAAGATTTTCAAAAGCGGAATCCGCAGTTCCGGGTATTCGGTATTTATCTGCATATGGATGAGGCAACACCACATCTTCATATTGATTTTGTGCCGTATGTAACTGGAAGTAAACGTGGGCCGGATACCAGAGTATCCATGAAGCAGGCACTGGCATCCAGAGGCTTTGTCGGAAAGGGCCGGGAAAATACTGAATATAATCAGTGGATGGAATCGAAGAAACAAGAGCTGGCGAAGATCGCAGAAAGATATGGGATGATCTGGGAGCAAAAAGGTACACACAGGGAGCATCTGGATGTCTTAAATTTCAAAAAGAAACAGCGTGAACAGGAAGTGGCAGTTCTGGAAAAGCAGAAAGCACAGCTGCAGAAGGAAACGGCTGCTTGCCATGAACTGGCAGATAATCTCCATGTGGAATTGTTGCAGACCGGGAATGAACTGCAGAAAAAGAAGGCAGAGCGTGCCCAGGCAGAAAAGGAAGCAGAACAGGCAAAAGCAACTGCCGATAAATATGAGAAAAGTCTGAAACAGGCAAAAACGATTGCAAAAGATATTCAGAAATATGCCGGTGAATTCTCGAAACCAGTTGATGAGGTACTTCCAGAAGCTGGGATGCTGGAAAGTGCCAAGAGTTACCGGGATAAAAAGGCATATCCGGTAATCAGTGAGCTGAAAGATCTGCTGTATGGTTTGTATCTGAAATATATTCAAATAAAAGAGCAGTTAGATCAGGTTGTTTATAAGTATGACAGGTTGAAAAATTCTAATCATATATTAGCGGAGCAGAAACAGGAATTGATAAGTGAAAATGCTGTTCTTCGGGAAGAAAAAGAAGATTTTTGGAGATTAAAAAGGGCAGTTGGAGAAGAACATTCCGAATATCTCATTCAAAACGAAAGAAGCCGGGAAATAGATGAGGGGAACAGACGAAAAGTATATACGCGGTCGTATGATCGGGACGCAAGATAAGGAGGATTGACGCTATGAAAAAACATATTTACGATGATAAGAGTGGTCTGGGCTATACACTGTATGGGGATTATTATCTGCCAGATTTGGAATTGCCTGAGGACGAAGAAGCACATTATGGGAAGTATGGAATACTCCGGAAAACTTATCTCAAGGAGCATAGAAAACCGTACTATCAGATGTTTATGTTGCAGGGGAAGCTTAATAAACATCTGAACAGGGTAGATCGGGAAGCGCATGAGCGGATGGAGGTGCTGGTAATGCAAATGGCAGAAAAGCAGGGAGTTACGGAACCGTTGAAGGCAGAACAGCCGAAGCTTTGGATACGGAAGATGAATGGGATAAGGACTGCAGCAGAGGAAATGGTGCTTACAGAGATTATATATGGGTAAGAAGTAAAAAAGAAAGAGTATCATTGTTTTTATCATTAGCAGATGAGGAGTTCTTTTTATTTCCTTTATGGAAAGTTGACTTGACATTTTGGGGTAATCATGTATAATTAAGATATGGAAAGTTAACTTTCCGTGAATGGAAAGGGGATGAGAAAAGAATCAATGAAAAACAGATTAGAAGAATTAAGAAAGGAAAGAGGAATTAAGCAAGAAGAATTAGCGTCTGCCATGGAAGTTTCAAGACAGACTATTGGCTCCTTGGAGAATGGAAGATACAATCCGTCCATTTTGTTAGCCTTTAAACTTGCCAGGTATTTTGGTATGAATATTGAAGAAATATTTATTTATGAGGAGGAGAAACATGAAGAAAAGTGATAAAATCATGTTAGCAATTTATATTGTTATTGGTATAGCTTTAGTAATTATTGGAGTTACTATTCAAGTAGATTATTATTCCTCAATGATTTTTGCCATGGGATTCGCATTGATTTTTAGCAGCATTATGCAGTTCGTGAGATATTATCACCATACAAGACCAGAAAATGTAGAAGCATATCGTAAAAAAGTACGCCAACAGGAAATTAATTTAAAGGATGAAAGAAAGGTACAGCTTCGTAATCGTGCGGGATATATATCATGGGCAGTTACTATGGTGGCGTGTTTTATTGCTTCGTTTATTGCTGCACTATTTCGTGCAGGCACTTTGATCGTATGTATTCTTGCCGGTGTTGCAGTTGCAGAGTATATATTAGCTACGATTATATATCGTTATTTGTGTAAAAAGATGTAAATAACAATGTTTTATCTAGATAAATATAATCAAGAATGAATCTTTGATGTTTTGATTGATTATAATTGGTGAATTCCTTGTCGGAATAATATTAATAATTGGTTGTTGCAATTTGGGAAACAAGAAAGCTGTAAAATTTTAAGTTGAATTTTACAGCTTTTTCGCATATAATAAATATAGAAAAAACAGTGCATCAAGAAAGGAGACCGGTCTATATGGCGAATATTTTACCAGTATCTGATTTAAGAAATTATAATGAAGTTTTAAAAAA
>OLSL01001475.1_pt1 | contig 21502 bp, 14 predicted proteins | sample 1672511 | NCBI WGS metagenome assembly OLSL01 (sample SAMEA3136694, study PRJEB25190) | human gut metagenome | biome: human gut; feature: human-associated habitat; material: faeces | place: Austria | collected 2013
AATGTTACTATTAGAAGGGAAATGGGCAGAGATATAGACGGTGCCTGTGGACAGCTTCGCAAGAAGCATATAGATAAAGAGAGAGGAATAAACTAGATGAAGACGTTTTCCATTACGGATGCAGGTGCTATTCGTGAGATGAATCAGGATTTTTATTTCTCGTCTGACACTGCAGTAGGAAATCTTCCGAATCTTTTCATCGTAGCAGATGGAATGGGAGGACACAAAGCCGGTGACTATGCTTCCAGATACACTATAGAGCGTGTGGTTGCATCGGTATCGAGAAATGCCGGGGATGAACCGGTATCCATCATCAAAGAGGCTATCAACAAGGCAAATGAGCTTTTGGTGGCTGAGTCTCGTGAGGATGAAGCTAAGCGTGGAATGGGTACCACCTTAGTCGTAGGAACTATTATAGGAAACAAGCTTTTTGTGGCCAATATAGGTGACAGCAGGCTTTATATTGTAGGTGGCACAGAGCAGATCAGACAAATTACCAGGGATCATTCACTGGTTGATGAGATGGTCAGGATGGGTGAGATAAATGCCGACGAGGCGAGAGTTCATCCGGACAAGAATATCATCACGAGAGCTGTCGGGGCAGCAGATCATGTGGAGGCAGATTTTTTTGAGGTCGAGCTATGTGAGGACGACAGGATTCTTCTGTGTACAGACGGACTTACCAATATGGTGAGAGATAAAGAAATATGCGATACTATTAGGCAAAATGATAATATCGAGACAGCAGCGTCACAGCTTGTCGCCATGGCCAATGCAAACGGTGGCCGCGATAATATCACTGTAATGATTATTAAACCATTTTAAGACGAGGTAATAACAGATGTTAGAGATAGGAAGTTTTTTATCGGATCGATATGAGATCCTAAGCAAGGTTGGCGCAGGCGGCATGTCTGATGTATACAAGGCAAAAGACCATATACTGAGCCGTTTTGTAGCTATAAAGGTTTTAAAGCAGGAGTTTTCGGAGGATAGTTCATTTGTGACCAAGTTCCGTGCTGAGGCACAGTCAGCAGCAGGACTTGAGCATCCAAATATCGTAAATATCTATGATGTAGGCAGCGAGAATGGTCTGTACTACATTGTCATGGAGTATGTCGAGGGTATCACACTTAAGACTTATATCGAGAAAAAGGGCCAGCTGTCATTCAAGGAGTCTGCAAGTATTGCAATCCAGGTGGCAAGGGGCATAGAGGCCGCTCACAATAAAAATATCATTCACCGTGATATCAAGCCGCAGAATATCATTATTTCTACAGATGGCAAGGTAAAGGTGACAGACTTTGGAATTGCAAAGGCTACATCTTCAAATACAATAAGCTCAGATGTGATGGGCTCAGTACACTATGCATCTCCGGAGCAGGCAAGAAACGGCTTCGTCGATGGCAGAAGTGATATTTACTCACTGGGAATCGTAATGTTTGAGATGGTTACAGGCCGTGTGCCGTTTGACGGTGATACCACAGTGGCAGTTGCACTGCAGCACCTACAGGAGGAGATTGCAAGGCCAAGCATCTACGCACCGGATCTGCCAATCAGCTTTGAGAAAATCATCTTAAAGTGTACACAAAAGACACCGGACCGCAGATACCAGACTATTGAGGAGCTTCTCACAGACATAAGGCGCTCTCTTGCGCATCCTGATGAGGATTTCGTTACAATAGCACCACTCGTTGACGGTGGCAAGACCAAGGTTATAAGCCCGGAGGAGCTTGACAAGATAAAAGAAGGCAGAGGTGTTGCAGAGGACTTAAACGATGATGATACCGATGCAGATAATGGTGATGAGTATGCTGACGATGAAGACGATGATGATGAATATGATGAGTCACTCTTAGACGACGATGATGACGAAGAAGACGAAGACGACGAAGACGATGATGATGACGGCAAGCTTTTAAATCCAAAGATGGATAAAGCAATCACAATCATGGGTATAGTAACAGCCGTAATCATTGTAATAGTTATCATATATCTTGCACTTTCAGTGGCAGGAGTGTTTAAGTTTGGCGGCAAAAAGAACTCAGAGTCACAGCAGACAGAGTCACAGACACAGACCGAGTCTGAATCAGAGTCAGAGACACAGACTGAGACAGAGGGCCAGATGATTGACATCAGAGGCATGTCAGTGGAGGATGCTCAGAAGGCAGTAGACCGCTTAAAGCTTGACCTCACAGTATTTGCATTTGAGACAAAGCAGTCAGATGAAAAGGATGGCACAATCCTTGAGCAGGATGTCAAGGGCGGAGATACAGTAAAGCGTGGTTCACAGATTAATGTAGTTATCGCAGGAAAAGGTGATAGTACATCAGAGATGGTCAAGATACCAAGTGTAATCGGAAAGACCAAGAGCTCAGCAAAGAGTACACTCGAGTCAGCAGGCTTTAGTGTCACCTTCGAGTATGGAGATTACAATGACAGTGTAGCAGCAGATGTAGTAACAGCACAGTCACCATCAGCAAAGAAACAGGCCGCAAAGGGCAGCACAGTAACAGTCACCCTCTCACCGGGCCAGAAGCCAATCACCGTGCCAAACGTAGTAGGTGCCTCACAGTCACATGCAGAAAGCGCCCTCGCAGGAGCAGGGCTCAAGTACACCTATGCTGACTCCCAGTACAGCGACACAGTACCCGCCGGCAGCGTAATCAGCCAGACCAAATCCGGCGAAACCGTAGCCGCAGGCACCACAATCACACTGACACTCAGTAAGGGTAAGCAGCAGGTTTCAAAGAAGGTTTCAACGACATTGTCATTGGATATACCAGAGGGTGCAAAAGCAGAAAATATATCAGGAACATATAGTCTGCATGATGATGAGAAAGAATATGCTTCTGGTAATGTAACGGGTGCTTCGGTTACAGTATCTGGAACAATTGATGGTTCATCAGCAATTGCAACAGTAAAATGGACATATGATTTAGTTACGACAAATGAAGATGGAACTGAAAATAGAGAATCGGGAAAGACTGCAACTAAGGAAGTTACTGTTAGATAACTATTTGTATGATATTGATTGTTAATATTATAAAAAATGAGCATGAGGAAAACGAGCCGTAGCGCAGCTACGTCAAGTTTTCCGTATCGCCATCATATTTGTAAATACACACAATACACATATAGCACACAAAACAGCAACACAATACATGTCTTTATTGTAGCCACCGGATAGCACCCACGAAGTGGTGCAATCCGCACCCCACTACCACACCAACCCGCGGACGAAAACCTGAACTCGCGGAGAGGAACTAAGGAAGCGGGGCAGGCATGTGTTCCGAGAAAAAAATATGAATTGCCCCGGGGTGCCATAAACCTACCGAGGAAAGAACAGGGCAGAGCAAGCCATAGCCTGTCCGTAGGAGAGCCCGGGGTTTGCTTCATATTTTTTAAGAGGAATATATGCCTGCCCCCGCCACCCACACAACCTCAAAGCGCGGCATGCATCCCCGCCGAAAGCGTGACTCCTGCAAATACAAAAGCACACAAGGAAAACCATGACAGGAAAAATTATTAAAGGAATTGCCGGCTTCTACTACGTCTACGTAGAAGAAACCAAAGAAGCAAAAGAAACTGCCACAGGCGGCACTCTCTACGAGTGCAAAGCAAAAGGCACCTTCAGAAAACAAAAGATAAAGCCGCTGGTTGGCGATATCGTCGACATAGCAGTCCTCGATGATGAAAAGCACATAGGCAATGTCGAGCGTATACTGCCACGGAAAAACGAACTTATCAGGCCGGCTGTGTCCAATATAGACATGGCCCTGGTTATTTTTGCATCCGCAAAGCCGGATCCCAATTTCAACCTGCTTGATAGGTTTTTGTGTATGATGGAGTACCAGCATGTCCCGGTTACCATATGCTTCAACAAAAAGGACTTAATCACACCTAAAGAACAGCAGGAGCTTAAAAGCATATACGAGCCGGCTGGCTATAGAGTGCTTTTTACCAGCACGAAAACAGGTGAGGGCATAGATGAGATAAAGCACATTTTAGAGGGAAGGACGACCACGGTTGCAGGTCCCTCGGGAGTTGGCAAGTCATCTATCATTAACTGTCTGCAGGATGATGTGCAGATGGAGACCGGACATATAAGTGAGAAAATAGAGCGCGGAAAGCATACGACCAGACATTCCGAGATTATCCCGATAAAGGATGGCACGTATATCATGGATACACCGGGCTTTAGCTCGATGGATGTGCCGGGCTTTGAAAAGGAAGATCTGTGGACATGTTATCCGGAGTTTGTAGAGTATGAGCCATATTGCAGGTTTCAGGGCTGCAGTCATATAAATGAGCCGGACTGCGGCGTGAAGGAAGCTCTTGCAGATGGGAAAATATCGCAGGTGCGGTATGATAATTATAAGCTTTTATATGAGGAGCTTAAAAACAGACAAAAGTATTAATTTAAAGCATAATCAAACGGAGGAAAACATGAACTGTTTATCACCATCAATTTTATCAGCGGATTATTCAATACTCGGAGAGCAGCTTAAGCAGCTTGATGAGGCCGGAGCACAGTATGTGCATATAGATGTTATGGACGGCAGCTTTGTTCCAAGCATATCAATAGGACTGCCGGTCATAAAGACAATCAGAAAGTGCACAGAGCGTATGTTTGATGTGCATCTGATGATAGATGAGCCGGTCAGATATATAGATGATTTTGCGACAGCAGGAGCAGATATCATCACAGTCCATGCGGAGGCATGTAAGCATCTTGACAGGACAATCGAGGCAATAAAGGAAAAGGGCATACTGGCAGGTGTAGCATTAAATCCGGCTACTCCGTTCTCAGCCATAGAGTATGTGCTTCCCAAGGTGGACATGGTGCTTATCATGACTGTAAATCCGGGCTTTGGAGGACAAAAGCTTATTCCGTACACTGTAGACAAGGTGCGCGACTTAAAGGCACTTCTTGAGAAAACCGCAAATAAGGCTGATATCGAGGTGGACGGTGGTGTTAATCTTGAGAACGTGGAGACACTGCTTGCAGCAGGAGCCAATATCATTGTTGCGGGAAGTGCGGTGTTTAGCGGAGATATAGAAGAAAATGTAAAGGGTTTTCTGAATATCATGATGTAACAGATGCAGGTTAAAACAGAAATGCTTCCGGGGCTGTAGCAAATGTGGATATGTTATTTATAAGAAGGTGGATAAAATGAGGTATTTGATTGTATGTGGTGGAAAAATAGATAAGGAATTTGGCTTAAATGAGATAAAGACTGACGGAATAGATGCCATAATTGCGGCTGACAGCGGAATGGATTTTCTGTACGAAAACGGTGTCACACCTGATATAATTGTAGGTGATTTCGATTCGACTACGACAAATGCATTGGAGTATTTTGAGAGAAAGGGACAGACTGAGATACGCAGGCTCAATCCCATAAAGGATGATACCGATACAGAGTATGCCATAAGACTGGCAATAAGCGAGGGTGCACGAAGCATAGTGGTGCTTGGAGCAACAGGCAGCAGAATAGACCATGTGCTTGGAAATATTTCACTTTTGGGAATAGGCCTGGAAAGTGGAACTGATATCAGCATTATCGATACAAACAACCGCATAAGGATGGCAGATAAGCCGGTAACCATTGAAAAATCAGCACAGTATGGCCGGTTTGTATCTCTTATAGCACTGACAGACGACAATGAGGTAGGCCTTAAGGGCTTTAAGTATCCTGTTACTGATTATTCCTTTGACAGGTTTACATCGCTTGGCATATCCAATGAAATAGTCGATGATCATGCACTGATTGATATCCATAGAGGAAAATTTATCATTATTGAGTCAAAAGATTGACTTTTTAGGAGTTTTGGTCTACTATGGTTTTAGGATTATTTCGGAAAAGCCTGATTACAGGAGGATTGATATACACTGTGTCGGCTTTGGAACATGATGGGGTAATTAGATGATAGAGAAGTATTATAGCGGGGTAATCGAGCAGATTTACAATCGCATAGGAAAAGAGACTCGAAATATCGTAATGGCGAATTATAGCAATGATTTTTCGATTGAAAATCTTGAGGTTATAAGACGTTATCAAAGCAATGAGGATAACGTCTTTTTTGCATACAGTGAGTTCTCTTACAATACGCTGGTCGGAGCTTATGAGCCATTTTTGGACATCATATGCAATATGCACAGGCGCTTTATAGGCGGAAGCTTTGATGATTTCCAGAAGGAGTGCGGTGTGTACTATCTGCACAGACAGGTGTTAAACAGCTATTATGAGACAGGTGAGTGCTTCAGAGAGGAGACAGTGCTGTTAAATGAGGTAGCATATGAGCAGAGACGCATGACGATGGCCATAGCTGACATGCTCAAGAAGCTTTCTGAGGTGAAGCCTTTGATGATTGTGATAAACAGATTCCAGATGGCGTCTAAGAGTTCAATTGAGACCATCAAGTATCTGATTGACAATCCATGCGCCAATATCGGTATCGTGTTAGGTGTTAATGCCATAGTCAAGGGTACTGACAGTACTGTTGAGGTGTGGGATCGTATAGTTGAGTCGCTTGAGGACAGGAGCGCCATATACTATATAGGCAGTGCCGGACCGCTTAAAAATAACGTAAAAACTACAAATGATGATGAGCTGTATATCACTATGAACTTTGAGCAGAGCATCCAGGAAGCATTAAATATCATGGAGTTTCTGGATTTTGAGCAGGCAAGGAGAGGCTGCCGCATCATAGAGCATAAGCTTAAGTTTGAGGATGCATGGATTGATGAGAAAAGCCTGCGCCGCTTTTATATGGTCTATGCAAGGACGTCTGTTTTACTTGGAGAGATGTCCAAAGCGATTGAGCTCACGAATGAATACAAGGCGCTGATACCGGAAAATGACAGTGAGCATTATCTTTCGCTGTATTATTTCATGAAGGGCACCTGCTATATGTATCAGGGCAAGCTTGAGAAGGCCGGAAACAGTGCAAAGAGTGCCTATGACTATGCAGTTTTGGCAGAGGATGACACACTGATATTTAAGGCAGAGCTTTTGTCAGTCATGATAAAGATGTCAGGCTGGTACAATATATTCTTCTGTGTACAGGATATACCTGTCAGTGATGAAATTATAGAAAAGCTCATAAAGCACGGCTACAGGAATCATTTGGCACATATATATATTTACGCATACGACAATAGCCGGGATGTGGTGAAGCAGTCCTTTTATGATGAATCATTACTAAAGCATTTTACGAAGGGGCTTGAGCTTGCGAAGGAGATAGGAAATGAGCAGCTTGTGTATGATGCATATCAAAAGACCATCATGCTTGCCAGCACAAGCGGTCTCAATGAGATAGCCTTTTTATATGTTATCCGTACATACGAGTTCATGAAGGGGCACGGCAATATATATGTTGCGAGAGTGCTTACGTCTATAGGCTACAATTTAAGTGCCATGGGTAAAAATGAGCTGGTTGACAATTATTACAATGCCGCAATCAATATGTTATATTACCTGAAGATGCCGGAGGATATAGCTGAGGTGTATTATAACAAGTCTCTTAACTATATTATGCAGGGCAATTATAAGGAGGCTGTCCATGCACTTTTAGTTGCCATGAAGACTATTATAAAGCTTCATCTAAACAGCTTAAGAGTGTGCAACACGAGTAAGGTATATGCGCTTCTTGCGCTTGCATCTATATTTTCGGGTGACAGATTCAGCTGTGAGCGCTATCTGCTCAGCTGCAAGCAGTTTCTTAATTATGTCATCTACAGAGTAATTGACACCACAAGAACTGAGGCAGTCCATGACTATTCCAGATGCGATGATGAGATGTTCCTTTACTCCTTTGCATCAGCCATGCTCTTGTGGCACGATGGTGAAAAGGAAGAAGCCTTTTTACGTTTTGAGGATGCGGAGAGATATCTCGTTAATGCGGAGGGAAACGAATTTTTTGCATATTCGATATACAGGGAAAGCAGGATGAAGCTGTTTGAGCTGCTCGGCAAAAATGAGCTTATAGAGCATGAGAGAATACTTTTAGAGGCACACAATAAAAGGATGCATGAAATAGCAGAGGCAGCTCCGCTTGACATGTTAAAAAATATCAACCTAGAGTCACTGAGTGATGGCCATATCAATGAGCGGCAGATTAATATGCTTGTAAAGCAGCATGGGCTCGAAAAGGATTATCAGGGCTCAAAGCGTCAGATGGAGTTTATTTCCATATGGCAGACCATTATCGATGTCAATGACCAGAAGAAGGACACCATGATTGAAAATGCCATGAGCAATTTCGTAAATCATTTCAGTCTTGACTGTGCGCTGATTATAGATCTGCACGCGAAGGAGCCGCAGGTGCTTTATAATGATACGGGCTGTGATATGACAGATGAGGTTATAAAGGGTATATGTGATATCATGATAGACTATCCGGAGGGCATTGTCACATCAAAGATTGCAGAGGGCTTCTACGAGTATGAAAATGTCATCTCGTATTTCGGCGTGGATGATGTATGCTCATTTGTCGCAGTGCCTTTTATCAAGAATGATGCACTTTCAAGTGTGCTCATAGCATATGTGCGTATGAAGGACAACTGGCATGGCTCAATCGAGCGATACATGCTCAACGAGGATGATTTGAGCATTTTCAAGCTGTTGTTCAGAGAGCTTGAGTATTCCATTGCCCGTATTGAGGCCAATGAAAAGGCTAATGAGATGAACAAGAAGCTGAAGCAGGCAGCTATCACTGACATGCTTACCGGTATCTATAACAGAGCAGGTATGTATCAGGAGATTGAAAAGCTTGAAAAGCGCATAAGTGTGACATCAGGTGGCATGGATGTGGGTCTTATGTTTATTGACCTGGACAACTTCAAGCATTATAATGATACATATGGTCATGATGTGGGAGATCTGATACTTAAGGAGATGGCCTTTGTGTTCAGGGAAGTGGCTAAGGACAGAGGCTTTGTGAGCAGATATGGCGGTGATGAGTTTATCATAGTTATTGAGTCATGCGCCAGATACGAGCTTGAGAATATCGCAAAGGATATTTATGCAAGGATTGCAGAGGCAGACGGCTTTAGCAGCCAGATAAAGAAATATCTCAACCATGACGTTGAGTTTAATGAGGAGAAGAATATCACCTGTTCCATCGGTATTTCATATGAGAGAAATGTTACCAGTGAGAGTCAGATTACCGAGCTCATTAAGAAGGCGGACGATTTGATGTATACAGTAAAGACAGGCGAGAAAGGACACTATGCATTCTTTTAAATCAGATGAATTTAAGATAAGAGTACTGACAAAGGATGATGCGGAGGAGTACAATGCACTGCTTCGTTATGCTTTTCAGGTGACAGAGGCAGACCTTGCCGAGACAGGCTGGAGGGATGACGAAATCAAGCAGTCGAAGTTTCCTGTGCTTGAGAGAGCTGATGTGCTCGGCTGCTTCAATATCATTGACAAAAGAGAAGAGCTTGTGGCGCAGTTTGCGGTATATCCGCTCGATATGAATATATACGGCGAGCGCTACGAGGTGGGCTTTGTCACAAGTGTTTGCACGTATCCTGAGTACACCGGTCATGGCCTCATGAAAAAGCTCATGAGAAAGAGTCTTACGAGAATGCGCGACAGCAACAAGTCGTTTGCTCTTTTGTACCCATACTCCATACCTCTTTACAGAGGACTTGGCTGGGAGATTATCTCAAACAAGATGACATATGTGATAAAGGACAGACAGATTCCCACAAAGCTTAAGGAGCCGGGCTATGTGCGCCGTGTGCAGTGGGATGACGAGCAGTTTAAGAAGCTTCATACTCACTTTGCCGCAAAGACGCACGGTTGTCTGTACAGAAATAATCTGGCTTGGGAGGAGTACTTCCGCTGGGATGAGGATGATACGATGGTCGCCATCTACTACAACGAGGATGATGAACCGTGTGGCTATATGGTGTATCTTATCAGCTCCGATGTCATGCACATCAAGGAGCTCATCTACTTAAACCGTGAGGCACAGCTTGGCCTGTGGGAGTACATTCATGCCCACGATTCCATGATAGATGAGGTCAGAGGCAACAACTATTACAGCGAGCCTATCGCCTTTGAGCTCGACGATAGTGATATAAAGGAGACGATCAGACCATACGCCATGGGCAGAATCATCGACGTGGCGCAGTTTATTTCACAGTACAACTGTGACCCGGATGGTCCAAGCGGCTGCTTTAGCTTCGAGATAGAGGATGAGCTTCTGCCATGGAACAATGGCACATTCGTCATTGATTTTGAGAAAGGGCACTGTGCTCTCACTGACAAAAATCCACAGTATCACCTAAGCATGTCTATTGGCACGTTTACCACACTGCTTTTAGGCTACAAGAGTGCTGAGAAGCTTTTGCAGATGGGCAAAATACAGACTACATATGATGCTGTTGCCAAGCTTGACGATATTTTATATCATGAGATACCATATGTATCTGACTACATATAATGATAAAAGGTCAAAAGGTAAAGGAAAATAATATGTCAAATTATGTGATTAGCTGCTGTTCAACAGCAGATCTTACCAGGGAGCATATGCTCGAGAGAAATATTAAGTACGCATGTTTTCACTATGAGCTTGACGGTAAAGAGTATATGGATGATTTAGGACAGTCCATGCCACTGCCGGATTTCTACAAGGCAATGGAGGCAGGTGCCATGACAAAGACCTCGCAGATCAATCAGGAGGAGTACATGGAGTACTTCAGACAGTTTCTGGATGAGGGATATGATGTGCTTCACTGTACACTAAGCTCTGGTATATCAGGTACAGTCAACTCGGCAAGGCTTGCAAAGGAGGCTCTCGAGGAGGAATACCCTGACAGAAAGATATATGTGATTGATTCGCTGGCAGCATCGTCAGGCTTTGGTCTTTTGATGGATAAGCTCGCTGACCTTAGGGATAGCGGCATGGATATTGATACACTGGCTGATTGGACCATGGAGCACAGACTTGAGGTGAATCACTGGTTTTTCTCATCAGACCTTACATTTTTTATCAGGGGTGGCCGTATCTCAAAGACCGCGGGCTTCGTGGGAAATGTGCTGAATATCTGCCCTTTCATGAATGTGAGCAATGAGGGAAAGCTTATTGTGCGTGAGAAAATCCGCACCAAAAAGAAGGCGATAAAGGAGATGCTTGTGAAGATGCAGGCGCTCTGCAAGGACGGTGCCGATTATTCAGATAAGGTATACATATCAAATTCCGCATGCTATGAGGATGCTAAAGCCGTAGCTGATCTGATTGAGGCTGCCTTCCCGAAGATGAAGGGAAAAGTAGAGATAAATGATATCGGTACGACTATAGGAAGCCACACCGGTCCGGGAACAGTTGCATTGTTTTTCTGGGGTAATAAGAGAGAAGATTAGCCGGATATTTTAGCCTAAATATCTGATTAGAATAATCAAAATCAATAAAGTTGATTATTTTTTTATAAAAAATTAAATTACATCAATCAAAGTGATTAAATATAATCATTCCAATAACTGCGCTTATGTGTTACAATTATATCAGTTCAAACGAAAAGAGGTTTTAAGATGAAAGGATATGAAAAATACGAGCGCAGTTATTTTCTGCCTCCTGAATGCACTTATGACTGGGTTAAGAAGGATTATATAGATAAAGCACCACTGTGGTGTTCGGTTGATTTACGTGATGGCAACCAGGCTCTAATCGAGCCGATGAGTCTTGAGGAAAAGCTTGACTTCTTTAAGATGCTTGTAGATATAGGCTTTAAGGAAATCGAGGTAGGTTTCCCGGCAGCCTCTGAGACAGAGTTCAATTTCACGAGAGCTCTTATTGAGAGGGATATGATTCCTGATGATGTTACTATACATGTGCTGACACAGGCCAGAGAGCATATCATCAAGAAGACCTTCAAGGCACTTGAGGGAGCACCGAGAGCAGTTGTACATCTGTACAATTCCACATCTGTTGCACAGCGCGAGCAGGTGTTTAAGAAGTCAAAGGAAGAGATAAAGCAGCTTGCAGTTGACGGAGCTGTTTTACTGAGAGACCTTGCAGCAGAGACTGACGGTAATTTCCGTTTCCAGTATTCACCGGAGAGCTTTTCGGGCACTGAGGTGGATTATGCGGTTGATGTGTGCAACGCTGTGCTTGATGTATGGCAGCCAAAGGCTGATAATAAGGCCATCATCAATATCCCTACAACAGTAGAGAATGCTATGCCACATGTTTTTGCCACACAGATAGAGTATATCAACAAGCACCTCAAGTACAGAGACGGAGTAGTGCTTTGCTTACATCCTCATAATGACAGAGGCTGCGGTGTTGCCACATCAGAGCTTGGTGTGCTTGCAGGAGCTGAGGAGATAGAGGGTACGCTGTTTGGAAACGGTGAGAGAACAGGAAATGTAGATATCGTGACACTTGCCATGAATCTTTACTCACACGGAGTGGATCCACAGCTTGATTTTTCAAATCTGCCTGAGATCAGGGAGAAGTATGAGACATTTACCAGAATGAAGGTAGGCGAGAGACAGCCATATGCGGGAGACCTTGTTTTTTCTGCTTTTTCAGGCTCACATCAGGATGCTATCTCAAAGGGCATGGCATGGAGAGAGGAAAAGAAGCTTGATAAGTGGACGGTTCCATATCTGCCTATAGATCCAAAGGATGTCGGCAGGACATACGAGGCTGATGTTATCCGTATCAACAGCCAGTCAGGAAAGGGCGGAGTGGCATATATCCTTAAGCAGAGCTTCGGTATCAATGTGCCACAGCAGATGAGAGAGCAGGTCGGATACATGGTCAAGCAGGTATCGGACGAGGAGCACAAGGAGCTTTCACCTGAGTGGGTACACAGTATCTTTACAGACAATTATGTGGATTTTCATCCATATTTCACTATACCGGAGTGCCACTTTAAGCAGGTAAACGGCATTTTCGCAGAGGCGGTTATTTTACACAATGACAGCACCAGAAAGGTAGATGCCAATGGAAACGGCCGTCTCGATGCAGTCAGCAATATAATTAAGCAGTATTTTGACATCAGCTTTGAGCTCACTGTATACGAGGAGCATGCGCTTTCACACGGATCTTCATCAAAGGCTATGGCATATGTGGGTATCACAGTTGACGGCAGTATGTTCTGGGGCGCAGGTGTGGATGAGGATATCATCAAGGCATCAATCGGAGCGCTTGTTGTTGCGGTAAACCATTATCTTGCCACCAAGGCTGACAGTCACGTGAAGGATGAGCGCTATATTGCCATGCTCAACTTCATCCAGGCCAACTACAAGACGGTATCGCTTGCAGACATGGCTGCACAGTTCAACCTGACAGAGCCGTATATCTCCAAGTACATAAAGGAGAAGTCAGGCAAGACTTTCGGAGAGCTGGTCACCAATGCCAAGATGAAGAAGGCACGTACACTGCTGAGAAACAGCATCACAACTGTTGAGAATATCGCAATCGAGGCAGGATATCAGAACGTGGAGCATTTTAACAGACAGTTCAAGAAGCTGTATGGAATGACACCGCTTGAGTACAGAAATTCAAGCACAAAATAAGCGGATACAGCATTTTAATATAACCGGATCAATATGCTAAATGACAATTCATTCAGCTGTATTGGTCCGGTTTACTTTTTATTACTGCACTTTTTATGTAAAAATCTGCATTAAAATTGTATAAAAATGGGAACAATGGGCTATTGATTGTATTTTATCAAGTAATTTGTTGTTTTTACAACGGATTATATGTACAATGCGGGTATAATATAAATAAAAGATAATTATTCAGAACTACTGATAACAAAGCAGATATTGAGAATTTGTGTTTGGGATGAATAGTTATAATAAAAAGCAACTATTTGAATTATAGTTTAAGAAAGAGAGGAACGTACATGAGCAATAAAACTAGCGCAGTTGTTAAGACAAACCCAAGAAAGGCTGTAATGATCGGATGTGGATTCGTTGGTTCGGCATCAGTTTTTGCACTTATGCAGAGCGGTCTTTTTTCTGAGATAGTTCTCATTGACGCTGATAAGGACAAGGCTGAGGGAGAGGCGATGGATATAAGCCACGGTATTCCTTTTGCCAGACCTATGAAGATATATGCAGGTGGTTATGATGATGTGGCAGATGCTGCTATCATTGTTGTTTCTGCAGGTGCAGGCCAAAAGCCGGGCGAGACAAGACTTGATCTGGTAAATAAAAATGTTGCAATCTTCAAGAGCATCATTCCGGAGATTGCAAAGAGAAATTTCGGTGGAATCTTACTTATCGTTGCAAATCCTGTAGATATTTTAACACAGGTGGCACAGAAGCTTTCAGGACTTCCTGAGGAGCGTGTCATCGGTTCAGGTACCGTGCTTGACAGTGCAAGACTTAAGTACGCGCTTGGAGAGCATCTTGAGGTGGACAGCCGAAGCGTACATGCATTTATAGTAGGTGAGCATGGAGACAGTGAGGTGGTTGCATGGTCATCAGCCAATGTTTCCGGAGTGGAGCTTCACAAGATGTGCGAGATGAGAGGTCACTACAAGCACAAGGAGAATACAGAGGAAATCGCTGCAAACGTAAAGAACAGTGCTTACGAGATAATCAACCGAAAGCATGCGACATATTATGGTATCGCTATGTCGGTCAGACGTATCTGCGAGGTAATCATGCGTGATGAGAAGTCTATTCTTCCTGTTTCACACATGATGCACGGACAGTACGGCATCGACGGTGTGGTTCTCTCAATGCCTGCAATCGTTGGAGCAAACGGAGTGGAGAGCGATATCCCAATCGAGTTAAACGGTGAGGAAGCTTTAAAGCTCAAGGAGTCTGCTGATGCACTTAAGAGCATACTTGACGGGCTTGAGCTGTAAATATCAGGCTCTTAATATTAATTTTGTAATATTAAACTTATATAAAATACTATAAATTCAGTATGGTTTGGGGTATAATGATAACTGTCGGGCTGCATATATTATGTGCTCGGCGGTTATTTGATTTTATGGCAGATAATTATTTAGAATTACCGGGAAAAAGGAGTATATATAATGAGCGAAAGAAAACAAATCCATCAGGAGTTTCTGACAGGCGAAAGAGCCCTGTTTGCAAGCAACGACCTGGATATATATGATACAATTTTTGATGACGGAGAGTCACCTCTTAAGGAGAGCCATGGCATTAGCCTGACAGGCTGTTTTTTTAGATGGAAATATCCGCTATGGTACTGTAGTGACATAGCTGTAAAGGACTGTACATGGTTTGACATGGCGCGTGCGGGTGTCTGGTATACAGACAATATCTCTGTCACTGATTCAATAGTTGAGGCACCAAAGAACTTCAGGCGCTGCAATAACCTAAAGCTTAAAAATGTGACATTTCCAAATGCCCAGGAGACCCTCTGGAGCTGTGATCATGTCGATATCGAGAATGTCTCGGCAAAGGGAGATTATTTTGGCATGAATACAAATAATCTTATCATGAAGAATTTCCAGCTGGTCGGCAACTATTCGTTTGACGGCTCAAGAAATGTAGAGGTGCACGATTCAAAGCTTATCTCAAAGGATGCCTTCTGGAATACGGAAAATGTCACAGTCTATGATTCATTTATTACAGGTGAATACCTTGGCTGGAACGCAAAGAATCTGACACTTATAAACTGCACAATCGAGAGCTTGCAGGGGCTTTGCTACATCGACAATCTCGTTATGAAAAACTGTAAGCTCATAAACACTACATTGGCATTTGAGTATTCTTCGGTAGATGCAGAGATTTGCAGTAAGGTGGACAGTGTTTTAAATCCGACAAGCGGAGTGATAAGGGCAAAAGAGATTGGCACACTGACTATCGAAAAGGACAGAGTTGACCCATCAAAGACTAAGATAATATGTGAGGGAAAATAATCTATGTATGATTTTGATACCGTTGTAGACAGAAGAAATACAGGCTCACTAAAGTGGGATGTGGCAGAAAATGAGCTCCCGATGTGGGTAGCAGATATGGATTTTAAGACAGCACCACAGATAATAGATGCAATATCAGAGCGTGTTTCTCACGGAGTGTTTGGCTATTCCATCATTCCGGATGAGTGGAATGATGCGTATATTTCGTGGTGGGACAGACGCCATGGGCTTAAAATCGAAAGAGACAGCCTGATTTTTTGCACAGGGGTCGTACCGGCCATATCATCTACAGTGCGAAAGCTTACAACACCCGGTGAGAATGTGCTTATCATGACGCCGGTATACAATATATTTTTTAATTCCATATTTAATAACGGCGTAAATGTGCAGGAAAGCCCGCTTGGATACGAAAACGGCAGATATTTTGTGGACTATGACAGGTTGGAGCATGACCTTTCCAATCCACAGACCTCGCTTATGATATTTTGCAACCCTCACAATCCGTGCGGTATCATCTGGACAAAGGATGAGCTTGCGAAAATAGGTGCACTCTGCAGGAAGTACAATGTGACGGTCATATCAGACGAGATACACTGCGACATCACAGCACCGGGAAAATCATACGTGCCGTTTGCGGCAGCATCAGAGGACTGCGCCGATATAAGCATCACCTGTATTGCTCCGACCAAGTGCTTTAATATGGCAGGCTTACAGACTGCGGCAGTGATGGTGCCAAATAAATTTTTGCGCCACAAAGTATGGCGCGCATTAAATACAGACGAGGTGGCGGAGCCAAACGCATTTGCCATCACGGCAGCAGTTGCAGCGTTCACAAAGGGTGAGCCGTGGCTTGAGGAGCTCAGAAAATATCTCTGGGAAAACCGCAAAACAGTCTGTGACTTCGTGGCAGAAAACCTGCCGCAGATACACATAGTGGATGCCGATGCGACATACCTCATGTGGCTTGACTGCAGTGCACTCACAGATGATTCTGTGGCATTTACGCAGATGATTCGTGAAAAGACAGGCCTTTATCTGTCGGAGGGAGCTGAGTTTGGAGGCAATGGCCGTTACTTTGTGCGATTGAATATCGCATGCCCCGGTTCAGTTCTTATGGAAGGGCTGGAAAGGTTAAAAAGAGCTCTCGTTTAAGCTGAATATGTACATTTTTTAAAATAAATAAGACCGGTGATCGGCCGGTCTTATCTGATATAATTAAACATTTATGGCATACAAGATTTAGAAATATATCATGCATACGTTTGTTTTCTGATTCGATAGTTAGTATACACTAACATAAATTAGAAGTCAATAACAAATATGGGATTTTGATATTTTTTTGGATTTTTATAAATCACGTACAAATCAAAAGAAAAGTTTTGCAAACAATAAAATGTATGTTATAATAATATAACTGAATTAAAACGAACGAAAATAAACTCACGGGGGTATTCGAAATGCGAAACAATGAATCATCAGAAAACTATTTAGAGACCATACTTATTCTCAGCAAGAAGCTTCCTGTGGTACGCTCAGTTGATATAGCAAATGAGCTTGGATTTAAGAAATCCAGCGTGAGTATAGCCATGAAAAACCTTAGAGAGAAGAACAATATCACAGTTAGTGATGCAGGATTTATCACACTCACAGAGTCAGGAAGACAGATAGCAGAGATGATATACGAAAGACATGAGCTTTTGTCAGAGTGTCTTGAGAAGCTTGGTGTTGATAAGGAGATTGCAGCAGAGGACGCATGCCGTATAGAGCATGTCATCAGTCCTGAGAGCTTTGAAGCAATCAAGAAGCATATACATAAGAGCTGATATATGAAACCAGTACCGCATGGTACTGGTTTTTTAGTGTATCGTTTTTCTTGTATATATGAGAAAAATCATCTATAATAGTGAAGCTGTGATCGGCGACATAAAATCTGAAAGGGGAAAAGATGAAACAGATATTAAAATATTTAAAGGCGTACAAAAAGGAATGCATCTGTGCTCCGTTATTTAAGCTGCTGGAAGCATCCTTTGAGCTTATAGTACCGCTTGTCATGGCGGCAATCATTGATAACGGAATTACGGCTTCGGACAAGCTATATATATGGAAGATGGGAGGTGTGCTGGTGCTGCTTGCGGCAGTTGGTCTGGTAAGTTCGGTCACAGCACAGTATTTTGCGGCAAAGGCGGCAGTTGGTTTTTCCACAAAGCTTCGCCATATATTGTTTGAAAAGATAGAGTCACTGTCATTCTCAAAGATGGATACAGTGGGCACATCGACACTTATCACGAGGATGACAAGCGATATAAACCAGGTGCAGTCAGGAGTCAATCTGGTGCTTCGACTCTTCCTTCGCTCGCCATTTATTGTATTCGGAGCTATGGCGATGGCTTTTACAGTAAATGTAAGAGCGGCAATGGTTTTTGCAGTTACCATACCTCTGCTTTCAATAGTGGTATTCTCAGTTATGGCTGCAAGCCTTCCGCTTTACAAAAAGGTGCAGAGCTCTCTTGACACAGTGCTTTCACATACCAGGGAGAATTTAGAGGGAACCAGAGTTATAAGAGCTTTCAATAAGCAAAATGATGAGATTGACAGCTTCAACAGGGACAACGAGCTTTTAACCAATATGCAGCAGGTTGTAGGACGAATCTCAGCACTCACCAATCCTCTGACATTTATCATTATAAATATCGCAACAATCGCTGTTATCGTATCAGGCGGCAAGCAGGTATACGCAGGAATCCTCACACAGGGTGAGGTTGTGGCACTTGTAAACTACATGTCACAGATACTTGTCGAGCTGATAAAGCTTGCAAACCTCATCGTACAGGTGACAAAGGCAGTGGCGTGCGGTAATCGTATATCGGATGTGCTTTCTATTCCATCAAAGCTTCCTGAGAAAAAGCCTAAGCTCATTGGTGCAAAGGATGGCGCACCTGAGGTTGAGTTTGATCATGTCTGCATGACATATGAGGGAGCGGCCGATGAGACACTCACAGATATAAGCTTTACAGTGCAAAAGGGGCAGACAATCGGAATCATCGGTGGTACAGGTTCAGGAAAATCAAGCCTTGTAAACCTTATCCCGAGGTTTTATGATGCCACAAAGGGTACTATAAGGATTCAGGGAAATGATATAAATGACTACGATGCAGTGCAGCTTCGAGACAAAATCGGTGTTGTAATGCAAAAGGCAGTGCTTTTTGCAGGAACGATAGCCGACAACCTGCGCTGGGGCAAAAATGATGCCACAGAGGAGGAAATGTGGAAGGCGCTCGATATAGCACAGGCGACAGAGGTTGTAAAGGGCAAAGAGGGAGGCCTTGACTACATGATAGAGCAGGGCGGCAAGAACTTATCAGGCGGTCAGAAGCAGCGTCTTACAATTGCCAGAGCGGTTGTAAAGGATCCTGACATACTGATACTTGACGACAGTGCATCGGCACTTGATTTTGCTACAGATGCGAGTCTTCGCGCGGCATTAAAGGGCATGCATGGTGACAAGACAATATTTATCGTGTCACAGCGTACCTCATCTATCCAGTTTGCGGACAATATCATAGTACTCGACGACGGACAGATGGTTGGCTTCGGACCTCATGAAAAGCTGCTTGAGACATGCGAGACCTACAAAGAGATATATGATTCACAGTTTAAAAAAGAGTCGGATATGACCAGACAAAAGGAGGTGTAGAGTATGGCTACGGATAATGCGAAGATGAATAAAGCAGGCACAATGCGCAAGGTATTAAGCTACATGAAGAGATATATTCCTTTGCTTGTAATTTCACTTGCCCTGTCTGTTGTTACAGTGGCGCTTACGCTCTATTTTCCAATTCTCACAGGACGCGCAATTGATTTGATTGTAGGAAAAGGAAAGGTTGATTTTACGGCTATGACAGCCATCCTCACGAGAGCAGCAATAATAGTCGTCATAGCGGCAGCAGCCCAGTGGCTTACTAATATCTGCAACAACAGGATGACCTACAACATAGTGAGGGATATAAGACGTGATGCATTTTTAAACATTGAAAAAATGCCACTTTCCTATATTGACAGCCACTCACACGGTGATATGGTCAGCCGTATCATCGCCGATGTAGATACATTTTCAGAGGGACTTTTGATGGGCTTCACACAGCTCTTTACAGGAATTGCAACAATAGCAGGCACGCTTATTTTCATGCTCACAATAGATGTAAAGATATCATGCATTGTAGTGCTCATCACACCTCTGTCACTTTTTGTGGCAAGCTTTATCACTAAAAAGACTTATTCCATGTTCCAGCTACAGACAAGAACAAGGGGAGAGCAGACATCACTCATCGATGAGATAGTAGGAAATGAAAAGGTCGTACAGGCCTTCAACCATGAGGATGAGGCGCTTGAACAGTTTGACGAGATAAATGACAGATTACAGAAATGCTCACTGAGGGCAACATTTTTCTCAAGTCTTACAAATCCGTGTACACGCTTTGTCAACAGTCTTGTGTATGCCGGAGTCGGAATTTTTGGTGCCATGAGTGCACTCACCGGCGGAATCACAGTAGGACAGCTTTCATGCTTCTTATCATACGCCAACCAGTATACCAAGCCGTTCAACGAGATATCGGGTGTCATCACAGAGCTTCAGAACGCACTTGCCTGTGCTGCTCGTATCTTCGAGCTGATTGAGGAGAAAAAGGAGATACCGGATGCTTCGGATGCGGTAATACTTGAAGAGGCTGACGGACGTGTGGACATAGAGGATGTTTATTTCTCATATGTGCCGGATAAAAAGCTTATCGAGGATTTCAATCTCCACGTAAAGCCTGGACAGCGCGTGGCTATCGTAGGTCCGACAGGATGTGGAAAGACGACTATTATCAATCTGCTTATGAGATTTTATGATGTAAACAGTGGAACAATTAAGGTGAGCGGACATGATATCAGAAAAATCACACGAGAGAGTCTACGTGACAACTATGGTATGGTGCTTCAGGAGACATGGCTCAAGAAGGGCACAATCCGTGACAATATCATAATGGGAAAGCCTGATGCCACAGATGAGGAAATCATTGCAGCCGCAAAGGCATCCCATGCCCACAGTTTTATCAGACGTCTGCCGAAGGGCTATGACACTGAAATCGGTGAGGACGGCGGCAGCCTGTCACAGGGACAGAAGCAGCTATTATGCATCACAAGAGTCATGCTCTGCTTACCGCCTATGCTGATATTGGATGAGGCTACATCATCGATTGATACACGTACAGAGATTAAGATTCAAAAAGCGTTCCTTACCATGATGAAGGGCAGGACAAGCTTTATAGTTGCTCATCGTCTGTCCACCATAAGGGAAGCGGATATTATCCTTGTTATGAAAGATGGAAAGATTATAGAGCAGGGCAATCATGAGAGTCTGCTTGCAGCCGATGGATTTTATGCAAACCTCTACAATAGCCAGTTTGCATAGCATAGGGCTATAGAAATACGGGGCATAAGCCGCCGGAGTTGAGAAAAGCACATCACCAGAATGATATGGCAGTCATGCAGGCATACGAATTTACAAAAGGCAGTGAAGCGTATAAAAGCGAAGCAGCCTGTGTTGCAGAATTGATGAAACTTTATCAGAAGAAAGTAGAAGAA
>OLSL01001507.1_pt1 | contig 21162 bp, 21 predicted proteins | sample 1672511 | NCBI WGS metagenome assembly OLSL01 (sample SAMEA3136694, study PRJEB25190) | human gut metagenome | biome: human gut; feature: human-associated habitat; material: faeces | place: Austria | collected 2013
TTTTAGAATTAAAATTAAATTTGGAGGGTAATATGGCAGACAAAATACAAAATGCTTATGAAACATCAAAAAATATATATGATGATGTTCTTACGCAAAGAAATATTTTCAGCAAACTGTATATTAAGTTATTTTGGAGTGGCACTGATGATAATGATATAGCACGAAAAGTTTTATCATATGTTCCTGATGACATTTCAGGAAATCTTCTTGATGTTCCGGTTGGAACTGCTGTATTTACGGAAAACAAATGGAGTTCTCTGAAAAATGCACATATTACTTGTATTGATTACAGCATGGATATGCTTGAACAAGCCAGAAAAAGACTTGGTAGTCATGCACATATCAAATGTATTCAGGGGGATGTGGGGAACCTGCAAATGGAGAATGAATCTGTTGATACCGTTGTCAGTATGAATGGTTTTCATGCATTTCCTGATAAGCAAAAAGCATTTCATGAAATATGGCGTGTTTTGAAACCAGGCGGCGATTTCATTGCCTGTTTTTATATCAGGGGAAAATCGAAACGGACAGATTGGCTGGTAAACAATATTCCTGCAAAGAAAGGGTGGTTTTCTCCACCGTTTCAGACGGAGAAAGAGCTGAGAGATATCCTTCAAAAACTATATAAAGAAACGGATATCCATGTTGACGGTTCTATGGTATATTTCCGTTGTGTGAAGTAATGCAATGATGCTGGATTTATAATAAAGTTTCAGATAATAAGTCTGGAACTTTATTTTTGTCTAAATGGATTATTGCCGTCCGTTCAGGTCTGGATAATGCTCGATTCACATGTTAAGATAATAGAAAAAAAGTTAGATGAAGCTAACGCAAAGAAATACCACTATGTGAAAGGAGAAGAAATTTGAATGTAAATGAAATTGCAAGTCTTGGAAGTAATGTGAAGCCTGTGATTCAGAATGAGAATTGCGCTGTTCTTATCAAATGGAGGTGGATGACGATGTGCTCCATAAAAATCCATTTGGATTTGAACTTGCGGGAGTGGTGGTGAATGACAGTGTTACCAGGGAAGCGTTAACGCGGGATCAAATGCGAAAATTTCTTAAATTTGTTCATGATGATAATGTATACTGCAAGTATTATGAAGTTGTGTATATACTTTTTCATACAGGTATGCACATTTCGGAATTTTGTGGTCTTACAATTAAGGATATTGATCTAGGGAACAGGATTGTGAATATAGATCATCAGCTTCAACGGTTATCTGATATGACCTTAGTGATTGAGCCAACAAAGACTTCCGTCGGAACAAGAAAACTTCCGGTAACAAAGGATGTTGCAAAATGCTTTCAAGCCATCATCGAAGACCGGGAGAAACCAAAGGTAGAAAAAGTGGTGGATGGATATACCGGGGTTCTGTTTTTGGATGACAAAGGACTGCCGTTAGTGGCAATGCATTGGGAACATCGCTTTAACCACATGGTGAAGCGGTACAACGATATCTATCGGGTGCAGATGCCGAATATCACGCCACATGTATGTCGGCATACCTATTGCTCAAATATGGCAAACTCCGGAATGAATCCTAAGACACTGCAGTACCTCATGGGGCATTCGGATATATCGGTTACAATGAATGTGTACACACATATCGGATTCGATGATGCTGAGGAAGAATTGAAACGGATGGAAGAGTTTAGAAAAGCACAGGCGGAAATTGAAAAAAATGAGAAACCGATGTCGCAGAAGATGTTTAAGGTAATTTAATAGAGAAGATAGGTGGCGCTCCGGCTTAGACTGGGGCGTTTTTTTGTAGAGAAAAATATAAGAATATGGTAAACTAAGTGTATCTAGCTTGCAAAAATGAATATTGAAGGAGTTTGCAATGAAGAAAAAATATTGGGGAATGTTAATAGCACTTGTTTTCATAGCAATGATAATCATTCCTGTAGTTATACATGTAAAGTCGCCAAATATAGTTTCTGAAATAACTGCGGATGGTTTATTGGATTATCTAGGAAATTGCGTGGTAGCAGTACCCACAATTGTGATTGCTATAATAGCTATCTGGCAAACCAATAAAGCAAATAAACTTGCAGAAGAAGCAAATAAAAGTGCATCGGAGTCAGAAAAAATTGCCGAAAAATCGAATGAAATAGCAGAGAGAGCAATTTGCTTGACGGAGCAAGCTAATATATATACAACTAATGCTAATAAAATAGCAGAAAAGGCAAATGACATTTCTCAGAAACTTCTTGAATTAGAAGAACTACGACAGACTTTAGAATTAAGACCATCTTTTGCAATTACTAGCTGGTGTGCACCAATAAAGGACTTTAATGATATTTGCGTTCATTCTGAATGTTTAAGTGTGGAAATAGGGACATATTCATACGGTATAGCATGGGGAATTGAATTAGAGATTTTAAATACATCTTCTGGTTTTGAATGTATTGGGTTTGATAAAGCTATCAGTAAGGATGGAAAGTTGTTATGGACCAATACTATGACTGGAATGACAACAAGAAAAATTGAACTTCAACCACTAGAAAAAAAGAAAATATATTTTTATGCAGATAAAGAATTTTGGGAAAAACAGATTGGTATTATGTATGATATTGATTTTTATCTGAACAATAGACTGGACAAATCGTATAAAGAAAAATTTGAGTTAATGATAGTATCGATGGATGAAAAGGTACCTCATAATGAAAATGAAGTTTATTTACATTTGGAAATTCAAAATTATAGTGTAGGAAAAATTACAGATAAATATGATGATTATCCTGAGGGAGTAATATGGGAAAATTAAAGATGTTGTGGAGGGAGTGATAACTGTGAATCGTTTAACAGAACTTACAAAACGTGATATATATGAATTGTTTCGTGATGGATATACAGTTAATGATTTTTTTATGCCAGAACAGATAAAGTATCCATATTATGGAAGATTGGAAGAAATACAGTTCTTGGAAAGAATATATGATTTGGAAAACATTAAGAGTAATGATCCTAGATATATGAATGCTAAAGCTGATATAATTCAACATACAATCAGTAATGACGATTATCCTTATTGTTGGGTTTTCCAAGATGATAGGTTTGAACTAAATAAAGGAACAGATGAAACATATTTACGTTTTATTTGTGAAATTTTTGATCCGGTTGTTAGAGATGAAAAAAAAGAATGGAAGGAGTTTCTTGAAAGAGTAAATGATCTTATTCGAGCAGATGGGTATGAATTGTATATTAAGGGATATATTTCTGGTCGCGCAAAATATGATTACAGACTGTTTGGAGCAAAGGTAGCTGATATGATGGATAAAGATGCAGTAAAAGATTTAATAGATGAATTTAAGAGCGGTTTGATTGCGAAAGCAACAAACGGAGATATTTCTGAAAAAGATTATAAACGTTTTAGAGATACATTATTAAATATCCAAGAATTAAAAAACAGCATTCCACAGTTTATTAAGAGTAATCACACAGCAAGCGATTTTAGAAGTTATATGCAAGCGTATAATCCTCATTATGCCGATAGACGAGCATTGATTAATTCCGAAATGGATGGACTTGCAGAATGCCTTGTAGGAGAAAATGATCCGTTTATGCAAATGAGTGAATATACAAAGTTGGAAGAATTAGGAAGTGGAGGATTTGGAACTGTTCATAAATACCATAATAATTGCTTGGATATGGATTTTGCAGTTAAAGTGTATGAGCCTGTATTTGTTTCAAAAGAGGAGCAGAGTGATGGCGAGAAACGTTTTTTTAGAGAAGCAAAAATGTTATTTTCATTAAACAATATACATATTGCCAGAATATATGATGCAGGTAGAATTGACGGAAAACCATATATTCGAATGGAATATATTAAGGGGTATACGGTTGAAAAATTGAGAGAACGAGAAGGAAATATGACATTTGCAAGAAGTGCAATTGTAATTTTCCATATTTTGCTGGGGTTAAAGCATGCACATGAACATGGGGTGATTCACAGAGATTTAAGACCAAGAAATATAATTTTTTCAGAGCAAGAAAGAATATTCAAGATAATAGATTTTGGGGTTAGTGCTTTCCTAGATGCAGATAATCATACACAATTGACGAAGACAGGTGAACATATAGCTGGAGGAAGTTTTATAGATCCCTTGTTACAACAAAATCCCAAAATGCGAGATGTGAGAAGTGATATATATTCTGTTGGAGCAATTTGGTTTTTTTTATTGAGTGGTCGTGCACCAAGTGGAAGTGATATGAGAGAATATCTTAAACAATCAAATTCTCAGCTCACGGATTCAAATGTGGATATTGTAATGAAATGCTTATCAAGTAACATTGATAATAGGTATGGTTCTTGTGAGGAACTATTGCCTATAGTAAAAAATGCGGCCAGCAGAGGATAAAATAAAGAATTAGTAGTAACTCTGTCCGGTTTACTACCAACTTTACTACTAACAGGTAGTAATACCTTGCTCCATCTTGCCCTATTTTGCCAAGATGCCGCCTAAATCACACATTTCACAAATCCCCGAAATCCCTTGCCAAACAGGGCATTCCGGGGCAAAACAAGGAGAAACAAAACAATGATAAAAGTATTATTTATCTGCCACGGCAATGTTTAAGGGACGGAGCAAAAGCCTTGATTTTATTGGGTTTCTTGGATGGAAACGTAGAATTTACACCTCATTTACACCTTTGGAAGATCGGATCGGTATTTAAGACATATGCAAACTACAAGAGATATGTTTTGAAAATTAGGAATTGATGAATGTAAATGATAGTACAACCTCAAGAACAAAGAGAGACTGCTGTTTTTTTACAAAAGAAATCTTGACAGTAACATTGAATGCTGTACAATAATATTAACAGAACCCACCACGCCGCTGATTTTTCATGCGCAACCCGGTGGGACTTTCGGCGGAGTGTTACGATAAGCACTTCGTCATTTTTATTTTGATTAAGAACAGTCACCTTTTTACATATAATCGCACAATTAGAACGAAAAAAGCCTCATGATCATGTACGAAAATGAAAGTAAAACTTATTAGACGATATAAGGTATAAATTCATCATTTGAAAGAATATTAGCTATTTATAGCATCTGTTTTAATAAAGCTATTTGACTAGGAAACAGTTGTTATATCGGCTAAAATAGTACGATGAATAGGTAAAATGAATGATGTTTTTGCCGATGGTGTGATATACTAGTTGTAGATTAGTATGTTTTGGATTTAATTTATAATGGATGGGGGATGGCAGATGAAATACCTTTTAGTTGCTGATATAGCAAAAAAATGGAATATGTCAGAACGCAGTGTTAGAAATTACTGTGCAAAGGGGCGTGTGAACGGTGCGTTTCTTACTGGTAAGACATGGAACATTCCAGAAAACGCAGAGAAACCGGAGCGCACCAATAAGAAAAAAGAAGAACCGATTACGCTTCTGGATATTCTAAAAGAGCAGAAGACCAGTAAATATACTGGTGGGATTTATCATAAGACACAGATTGATTTGACCTATAACTCTAACCATATGGAAGGCAACCGCTTGACACACGATCAAACCAGATATATCTTTGAAACCAATACTATTGGCGTAGAAAAAGAAGCGCTGAATGTGGATGATGTGATCGAAACGGCAAATCACTTTCGGTGCATTGACATGATTATTGATCATGCAAAAGCGACTTTGACGGAGAAGTTCATCAAAGAAATTCACTTGGTTTTGAAGAATGGCACCAGTGATTCCAGAAAAGATTGGTTTGCTGTTGGCGATTATAAGAAACTTCCGAATGAAGTCGGCGGCATGGATACTGCTCTTCCAGAAGAAGTTGCCGATAAAATGAAGGCATTGCTAACGGAATACAACGCCAAAGAAGAAAAGGGCTTTGCGGATATTCTTGACCTCCATGTGAAGTTTGAGCGAATTCATCCGTTCCAAGATGGTAATGGGCGTGTGGGCAGATTGATTATGTTTAAGGAGTGTCTGAAATACAATATTGTTCCGTTTATCATTGAGGATAATCTGAAAATGTTCTATTACCGTGGATTGAAGGAATGGGACAATGAAAAAGGTTATCTGACCGATACCTGTTTGACAGCACAGGATAAGTATAAAGCGTATATGGATTATTTTAGGATCGGGTATTAAAAGATAGAATAACATTTAAGATGAAGTTTTTATAAAATGGTTTGCAATGCAGAGCAATACAAAATATGTTTGAAATTGGAAGGATGAGAATTATATGACGCAGGAAACAATCAATCAAATTATTAAATTTAGAGATGACAGAGAGTGGAAACAATTTCATAATCCAAAAGATTTGGCAATTTCCATTTCTTTGGAGGCATCAGAATTATTGGAAGTATTTCAGTGGAGTGGAGCGGATACTTCTTCAAAGAATAAAATAGAAAAGATAAAAGAAGAACTTGCAGATGTTGTGAATTATTGTATTTTGATGGCAGATGCATGTGGATTAGATTTGGATGAAATTGTGCAAGCAAAAATAGAGAAAAACAACGAGAAATATCCAGTTGAAAAGTCCAAAGGCAAGAGTGACAAGTACGATAAATTGTAATGATGCGAGGTGCTGTTATGCTGGTTATGGATGGAATTAAAGAGTTTGAATTTAATGAACATGGATTGCAAAAGTTAAAAGAATTACCCAAAGGGACAAATTGGCCGGTGGTCTATCTTATTCACGATGAAAAAAACCTCTATATAGGCGAAACTACGAGCGCAGCAGCTCGAATGAGTCAACATTTGAAAAATGAAGAAAAAAAGAACTTGCAAGTTATAGAGATTGTTTTTGATGGACGTTTTAATAAATCAGTTATTTTAGATTATGAGCAGCGTTTGATAAAGTATTGTTCGGTTGATGGAAAATTTCAGAATATATTGAATAAAAATAGAGGTCAGCAAGCTATACATGATTATTATCAGAGAAAGTTTTATCGAAATCAGTTTACTGTTCTATGGCAGGAAATGCTTGATAAAAAGCTTGCTAATAATTCTCTTGAAATTATTGAAAACAAAAATATATTTAAGTTTTCGCCTTATAATGCACTGAATGGGGAACAGAATGAAGTAAGCATAAAAGTAATTAATGAAATTATAGATAGCTTTGCTAATGATAAAAAGGGCGTTAGTCTTGTTCAGGGTTGTGCAGGTACAGGGAAAACAGTTTTGGCAATCAGTATTATTAATTCATTGGTAAATGCGATAAATATAGATGATAGGTTGTTAGATATTAAAGCGGAGGCATTTGAAGATGATATCGATGAAAGTAAACGTAATACTTTGTTAAGATTAAAAAAATATATTCAAACACAAAGAGGTGGAAAAGCTTTCAAAATAGGATTTGTTTTTCCTATGCCAGGAATTAGAGGAACAATTAAAAATGTATTTAAAGAGTGTGGAAATGGGCTTGTAAGTGAAATGGTTATAGGTCCAACAGATGTAATTAAAGAAGATTATGATATTCTTTTTGTTGATGAATCGCACAGATTGTCGAAACGTAAAAATCTTACAGGATATAAATCGTTTGATGATGTAAGCAGATCCTTAGATTTAGAACCAACGGAAACGAATCAGTTGGAATGGATTTTAAAATCAGCGAAGCATGTTATTCTTTTTTATGATAAAACTCAGAGTGTAAAGTCATCCGATATTTCACATGATGAGTATGAAAATACTTTGAAAAAATATAATTATGTAACTAATGAGCATATTCTTGAGACTCAAATGCGATGTGAGGGTGGAGATACTTACCTTCAGTATATTAAGGATGTAATGGCGTGCAGGAGAAAAGAACGCGAAAATATGGAAAATTACGATTTTCTGATTTTTGATGATGTCAATTTACTTGTTGAAACTGTACGTAAAAAAGATGATGAAATAGGATTATGCAAAACGGTTGCAGGATTTTCATGGGACTGGAAAACAAAAGAATAAGCCTAAGGATGATATGTCTTGTTATGACTTACTTGTTCAAAATGGCGAATATGATATTTTGATTGAAAATCATAAATATATTTGGAATTTGACCAATGAATCATGGGTTACCAGACAGGACTCGCATTGTACAATCGGTTGTATTCACACTACTCAGGGATATGACATGAATTATGTGGGAGTTATATTTGGCAAAGAGATTGACTATGATTTCAATAGTAATTCAATTGTAATAGATTTGGAGAATTATAAGGATTCAAAAGTAAAAGCTGGAACAGATAAGGAAACTTTAAAAGAACTAATTATTAATACATATACTACAATTCTAGCTCGTGGCATAAAGGGCTGCTATGTTTATGCATATAATAAAAATATGCAGAAGTATTTGAAAAAATTTATAATTCCGGCGAATGAAGTTACATTAGAAGAGAAGTAATTTGTTCATAAATTATTAACGTGTTGTTTATTGTAGTAGAAAGAAGATTGAATTTATGATTAGTATTTTATTCATCTGCCACGGCAATATCTGCCGTTCCCCAATGGCAGAATTTGTTATGAAGGATTTAGTAAAAAAAGCTGGTCTGTCAGATCAGTTTGAGATTGCGTCTGCTGCAACCAGTCGGGAAGAAATTGGAAATCCTGTTCATCGTGGAACAAAAAACAAATTAAAACAATATGGTATTTCCACGGATGGAAAATGTGCGATTCAGATGACGAGCGAGGATTATCGTGCTTATGATTACATCATTGCTATGGAGCGATACAACCTTCGGAATATGGAGCGGTTTGTCCATGGAGATCCAGCGCATAAAGTACATCTGTTGTTGGATTTTACGGATCGTGGGGGAGATATTGCGGATCCGTGGTACACAGGAAATTTTGATGAGACTTATGATGATGTGCTGGAAGGCTGTCGGGGATTATTGCAGTATATCCGGGAGCATGTACTGCAATAGTTGATAGTTGAGTTTTTTATAGACAGTGTCTTTAAAAACATTTATAATTTAAAGTCATAAATACTTTAAAGTGATAAATATGTTGATATCCAAATCATACAAATGGAAATTGCCTAAGAAGAAATGAGGTTGAAATAATGTATTATGTACCGGATGGCACAGAAGTGTGCGGATTTTATGAATGTGAAGAATGTGGAAATCGATTTTTGTCTTTGAAGATCGGACCGAAGTTGGTGTGTCCATATTGTGGGGAAGAACCGGATATGGAAATCGGCCCGGATGAAGAGATGCCGGTGGCAAAGGAAACAGCTAAATTGCTGGAAATGGTGGAAGGTACGGAAAATGTGGAACGAATGGATGCATTGCTTTCACTGGCGGTAACCGGTGGGGATTATGAGTGGATCTGACCATAGAATTCTGATTGGAGCAGGGAAGATTTACAGCGATATATCACAGAGAAAGAGATATAAGTAAGACAGGAGAGCGGACAGAAATGTTTTTTATGATGGGAATCACGGATGGCCGGAAAGAATTGAATTACAGTCAGACGGAAATCTGCAGTGTCTGCGGATGCTATGGGCGTTATCAGGTATTTATGACCTATACCGTTCTATCACTGTTTTTTATTCCATGTTTCAAGTGGAATCGGCATTATTATGTACAGACAAGCTGCTGTAATACGTTATATGAGCTTGACAGGGAAGTTGGCAGACGGATAGAACGGGGCGAGAATGTACGGATTTTGGCGGAACATTTGCAAAAGCTGGGAAGTGGAAGAAGTAGTTATACCGACTATAAACGATGCCTGAACTGTGGATATGAAACGACAGAAGATTTTGTGTTTTGTCCCAAATGCGGTGCAAGGCTTTGAACGCTTTACGAGTAAAGCGCGAAATCGGATTGTGAATGTCCGTTTTACAAAATGAAGGAAGTCCCCGGTTATATTACAGTCAGTAATACGCAGCGGGGACTTTTTTCAGTCAGGAGGAATGATATGTGGAAAATTAAGCAGATTGCAGAGGCAGATTTTGGCTGTGAGGAACGGATGCCGGGAGAAAAATTAAAATGCCTGGTAATCCTGGAAGATGAAAGTGGTAATGTGCGTTGCCTGGAAATAGAAGATGAATGGCTGACGGGACAGGGACTGAATGAGGGCAGTGAATGGGAAGACTGAATGAAATTTTGACGTCTGCTTTACTCAGCAATCTGTTTTCCGGTCACATCCAGATGATATTTTTCCCGGTAGATGAGCTCTGAGATAGGGACAAGCTGATACCCTTTTTCCTGAAGCTGTGTCAGCAGGTTATCCAGTGCATCTGCCGTATATTTTGCCCCGTTATGGCACAGGATGATGGCACCGCCATCAAGGTGTTTGCTGTCGCAGATACGGGAGATGATATCATCAACGCCATAATCTTTCCAGTCAAGGCTGTCGATGGACCACTGAATTGGATAATAGCCACAGGAGAGCACACCGGTGATGACCTCGTTATCATAGTCGCCATAAGGCGGCCGGAAGAGGAACATTTCATAGCCGGTGAGCTCTTTTACTTTTTTATGGACAGACATGATTTCATCCCGAATCTCCGTGTCGGAGAGTTGGCTCATATTTTTATGGTTCTGACTATGATTGCCAAGATCGTGCCCGGCTTCATAGATTGCCCGGACATCATCCGGGTAAGATTCTACCCAGCCGCCGGTCATGAAAAACGTGGCATGTACGTTGTGTTTGGCCAGAATTTCCAGAATACGTGAGGTATCGTCATTGCCCCAGGCGGCATCAAAGGAAATGGAAATCTTTGGTTCTTGCGTGTCTACGCAGTAGATGGGAAGTTCTTTTCCGTTGACAGTATTGCTGACGGAAATCGTACCATTGGTCATTTGAAAATAAATTGTTACGGCAAGGATACAGATAACCGTTGCCGGCAGCAGAATGGACAGGTGTTTTTTTTCCTTCATGGGTTCTCCTTTTTTATTTCTCAGAGATACGATTATTACAATATATATGCTCCAAAAATACTTTTATTAATGCCACTGGAAAAATGTGTATTGTCCGGGAAAAAGTACAGTAAGAAATGTGTAAAAAATAACAATAATAGTTGACTTTCTGTTTAATAATAGTATAATCGAAATCGTGACAAAAGTTTAGTGACAGTCAACATTTTGTTAAGCATTCAGAATCTGACAACGTCATGGAATGAATGGAATCACAGAAATAATGAAAATATAAAAATCTTTTGACAGAAATGGAAGCGAGAGAGATGGAGCCGAATTATGTGAACAGCAGAATCGGAGAAAAAATTAAAGATCTGAGAAATAAAAATGGCCTGACCCAGCAGGAACTGGCAGACCGGGCGGAACTGACCAAAGGATATATATCCCAGCTGGAGCGTGGCCAGGTGGCACCTTCCGTGGTGACACTGCTGGATCTGATTGAGTGTCTCGGAACGACACCTTCTGAATTTTTCAAAGAGACGGAAGAGGAACATGTCGTATATTCCGAAGGTGCTTTTTTTGAGAAAATTGATGAAGTGGGCAACAGTATCCAATGGATCGTGCCCAATGCACAGCAGAATCAGATGGAACCACTTCTGGTAGTTGTACAGCCGAAGGAGCAGCTGCAGGAAGATAAACCACATGAGGGGGAAGAATTCGGATATGTGATTTCCGGGCGGATCCGACTGCATCTTGGAGACAAAAGCTATGTGGTAAAATCCGGTGAGAGTTTTTATTTCCGGGCGAATCGGAATCATTTTATTGAAAATACAGGCAGCCGTCCGGCAAAATTTGTCTGGGTGAGCACACCACCGACATTTTAGCCCAATGAAGTAAATAGGATGAGTGGGGTGCGAATATCCGCCGGCCCCGGATAGTGTGAGCAGAAATTTGAAAAACATATGAGGAGAAAAAGGGATGGAACAGGCAATCTTGAATTTACAGCATCTGACAAAATCTTTTGATGGGAAAAAGATTCTGGATGATCTGAGCATTGACATAGGAAGAAATGAATTTGTGACCCTGCTGGGTCCTTCCGGCTGTGGCAAGACTACCACATTGCGTATCATTGGTGGTTTTGCGACACCGGATGAGGGAAAGGTTATTTTTGAAGGTAAGGATATTACGAATCTGTCTCCGGATAAGCGTCATATCAACACTGTATTTCAGAAATATTCGCTGTTTTCCCATATGAGTGTCGGGGAAAATATTGCATTTGGACTGAAATTGAAGAAAAAGAGTAAATCATATATTCAGGATAAGATCAGATATGCATTGAAACTTGTAGATTTGGAAGGGTTTGAAGACCGACATCCGATGTCTCTGTCCGGTGGACAGCAGCAGCGTATCGCTATTGCCCGTGCGATTGTAAATGAGCCGGAAGTGCTGCTTTTAGATGAGCCGTTGGGAGCATTGGATCTGAAGCTGCGTCAAGACATGCAGCAGGAGCTGATTAAGATAAAAAATGAACTGGGTATTACTTTTATTTTTGTAACTCACGATCAGGAAGAAGCACTGACCATGTCTGACCGGATCATTGTTATGAACCAGGGGTTGATCCAACAGGTGGGTACGCCTGTAGATATTTACAACGAACCGCAAAATGCGTTTGTAGCTGATTTTATTGGTGAGAGTAATATCATTGACGGTGTGATGCCTAAGGATTGTCTGGTAGAAATCCTCGGATGTCCGTTCCCGTGTGTAGATACTGGATTTGCAGCGAACGAAAACGTCGATGTAGTCATCCGACCGGAAGATATGGAATTCCTTGAAAAAGGGAAAGGTATGATGGATGGTGTTGTTACTTCGATTCTGTTTAAGGGTGTGCATTATGAAATGAAGGTGCAGGCGAATGGTTATGAGTGGCTGGCGCACAGCACCATTGCTTATCATCCGGGGACAGAGATTGGTCTGTATGTGAAGCCGGAAAATATTCAGATTATGCACAAACCGGTGTCTGCTGCACAGGAGGTAATCAAAAAGAATGAATAAGAGAAGTTTGTTGGCAACACCGTATATCGTCTGGATCATCGGATTTACAGTGCTGCCGATCCTGATGATCGTATTTTATGCTCTGGGAGATGGAAACGGTGGATTTACCCTGTCTAACATTCTGGCAATTTTCGAACCGGTGCATCTGAAATCATTGTTGCTTGCACTGTGGCTGGCTTTACTGTGTACAGTGGTCTGTCTTTTGCTGGCCTATCCGCTGGCTGTGATACTGCGGAAATTGAACATCGGAAAAAAAGGATTGATGGCTATTATCGTGATTCTTCCGATGTGGGTAAACTTTGTACTGCGTATTATGGCCTGGCAGTTGTTGTTGTCCAGAAACGGAATTATTAATGCAATCCTTGGGGTATTGGGGCTGCCGGGACAGGATCTGGCGAATTCCAATGTGGCGATTGTTATTGGCATGGTTTATGATTATCTGCCGTTTATGATTCTGCCGGTATACAATGCGGTGATGGAACTGAATGAGGATGTCATCGAGGCAGCCCGCGATCTGGGTGCACCGTTGTCCGCAGTTTTGACCAAAATCATGATTCCACTTACCATGCCGGGCATCATCAGTGGAATTACCATGGTGTTTGTTCCGTCGCTGACCACGTTTGCTATTCCGGATATTCTTGGAGGTGGCAAGATCATGTTGATTGGAAATATCATTGAACAGGAATTTTCCACTAGCATGAACTGGAATCTTGGTTCCGGTCTGTCTATCGCACTGATGATTTTTGTACTCATCAGTATGATGTTTACGGTGAAAAATGACGGAGGAAAGGAGAGCAGCGTATGGTAAAGCGTTTTTTTATGAAATTTTATTTGGTACTGATTATTGCGTTTCTGTACATTCCGATTGCAGTGCTGGTGGTTCTCTCCTTTAATGCATCCCGATCCCGGGTTGTCTGGGGCGGATTTACACTGAAATGGTATCAGATTTTGTTACATAACAGTGATGTAGTCGCGGCATTACAGAACACACTGACAATCGGTTTCGCTTCAGCAGCCATAGCTACAGGCATCGGCCTGTTGGCCGCCATCGGCATTGATGCTATGAAAAAACGAAGTTATTCCCTGACACTTGGAATAGGAAACATTCCGATGTTGAATGCAGATATCGTGACCGGTATTGCGCTGATGCTCTGGTTTTCCAGATTTACAAGTCTGGGTTATGTCAGCATCCTGCTGGCACATGTAACATTTAATATTCCATATGTGATCCTGAGCATCCTGCCGAAACTGCAGCAGATGGATATGAGTGTGTATGAAGCGGCACGTGATCTTGGAGCAAACAGTGTCACGGCGTTTTTCCGGGTAGTATTCCCAATGATCTTTCCATCTGTTGTCAGTGGATTCTTTATGGCTCTGACCATGTCTATGGATGATTTTGTAGTCACCTATTTCACAAAAGGTGCAGGAATCAACACATTATCTACTATGATCTACGGTGAGTTGAAACGTGGAATCAAACCGGAAATGTATGCGTTATCGACACTGATTTTTGCTGTGGTTCTGGTGGTTCTGCTTCTGGCAAATTTTGTGCCGGAGATTCGTCAGAAACAGCTGAAAAAGGCAGCAATGTAAAGGGAAGGTGACAGCATGAAAATAAAAAAATGGAAAAGTCGGGTGGCGATGGCTCTGTGTGTTGCCATGACCGGGATTTTAGTTGGCTGTGGTGCCACCGGAGAAGAGGAAAGCTCCGTGGATATGTCCGAAGCCGGCGGAAAAAATACTATTGTTGTATTAAATTATGGTGAATATATCGATACGTCAGTATTAAAGCAGTTTCAGAAAGAGACTGGTATCAAGGTACTTTATGAGGAAGCAACGACGCCGGAGGAAATGTATTCCAAATATAAGGCAAGTACGATTCCTTACGATCTGATCTGTTCTTCTGATTATATGGTGGAGCGGTTGATCGAGGAAGGCGAGACAGAAGAGATTGATTTCAGCCAGATGCAGTACATCGATAATATCGGAGACCTGTATTGGGAGATGTCAAAATCCTATGACCCGGAACTCAAGTACAGTATCCCGTATTTTTGGGGAACAGTAGGTATCCTGTATAATACAAATATGGTAGATGAAGAGATTACCAGCTGGGATAGTCTGTTTAACGGCAAATATGCCAGGGAAATCATTATGCAGAACAGTATCCGGGATGCTTATATGTGTGCATTAAAATACAAAGGATATTCACTGAATACCACAAATCATAAGGAACTGCAGGTAGCACAGAATATGTTGCTTGAGCAGAAACCAGATGTGGAAGCATACTTTGTGGACGAAGTCCGTGAAGAGATGGTGGCCGGAAATGCGGCGTTGGCAGTTTGCTATTCCGGAGAGGCATATCTGGCCAATGAGTATGATGAAGACCTGGAATATGTCGTTCCGGAAGAGGGATCCAATGTGTGGTTTGATTCTTGGATGATGATGAAAAAAGGAGAAAACCATGAAGGAGCACTGAAGTTTTTGGATTTTCTCTGCAGAGAAGATATCGCTATGAAGAATTTCGAAGAAATTTATTATCCGACACCGAATACGGCAGTATATGATCAGCTGGATGAGGAGACAAAAGAGGATCCGCTAATTTTCCCGAGTGAAGCGACACTTGAAAAATGCGAGGTATACAAAGCACTGGATGCGGACACCACCGCATATTACAGTCAGCTTTGGAAAGAACTGAAAACAAGTTAGAATACATTTTTGAGGCTGCTGTACCAAAACTGTGCTGAAGTTTGATACAACAGCCTTCTTTTTGCCCTTGTGGAAATGTCCGGATTGGGTTATAATAGGAACGCTTACGAAATAGAAATGAACGAATCAGCAATTTTTTATCTGACAGGAAATTGCAGCGAATTTTTCATCAGATAAAAGCGCTTTGTGCAGATAATGCACACTCGCAGAAGAAAAAAAGCAGATGCTGGATCGTAAAGAATAGACAGAAAGAGGTAGAGTTATGGCTAAAGTCAGAACAAGATTTGCACCGAGCCCGACAGGCCGTATGCATGTTGGAAATCTGCGCACTGCTTTGTACACGTATCTGATTGCAAAGCATGAGGGCGGAGAGTTTATACTTAGAATTGAAGATACGGATCAGGAGCGTTTTGTGGAAGAAGCGCTTGGAATTATTTACCGTACCCTGGAAAAAACAGGTCTGATCCATGATGAGGGACCGGACAAAGATGGCGGATATGGTCCATATATCCAGAGCGAGCGCTGCAAGAGCGGGTTGTATATGGAATATGCAAAACAGCTGATCGAAAAAGGCGAGGCATATTACTGCTTCTGTGATAAAGAACGCCTGGATTCTTTAAAACAGAATATCAACGGAAAAGAAATCAGTGTCTATGACAAACACTGTCTGCATCTTTCCAAAGAAGAGATTGAGGCAAATCTGGCTGCCGGAAAACCATATGTTATCCGTGCCAATGTACCGAATGAAGGCGAGACAACTTTCCATGACGAGATTTACGGAGATATCACACAGCCGAACTCTGAGTTGGATGATATGATCCTGATCAAATCCGACGGATATCCGACTTATAACTTTGCAAATGTAGTAGACGATCATCTGATGCACATTACGCATGTTGTCCGTGGTAATGAGTATTTATCGTCTGCACCGAAATATACCAGATTGTATCATGCATTCGGATGGGAAGAACCGAAATATATACACTGTCCGCTGATCACAAACGAGGAACATCAGAAACTGAGCAAACGAAGCGGACATTCTTCTTACGAGGATCTGATCGAGCAGGGATTTTTGTCTGAGGCAGTGGTAAACTTTGTCGCTTTACTTGGCTGGAGTCCGGTAGATAACCGTGAGATTTTCTCTCTGGAAGAACTGGTAGAGAATTTTGATTACCATCACATCAGCAAATCTCCGGCTGTTTTCGATATGGTAAAACTGAAATGGATGAACGGCGAGTACATCAAAGCGATGGATTTTGATGCTTTTTATGAGTTGGCAGAGCCATACATCAAAGAAGTGATACACCGCGACTGCGATTACAAGAAGATTGCGCAGATGGTGAAGACACGTATCGAGATTTTCCCGGATATCAAAGAGCATATTGATTTCTTTGAAGCAGTCCCGGAATATGATATCGCCATGTATACACATAAAAAGATGAAAACAACTGCCGAGACATCTCTGGCAGTTTTGAAAGATGTCCTTCCATTGATGGAGGCTCAGGAAGATTACAGCAATGACGCACTGTATGCAATGCTCAGCAGTTATGTAAAAGAAAATGGATATAAGAATGGTTATGTTATGTGGCCGATCCGTACCGCACTTTCCGGAAAACAGATGACACCGGGTGGTGCAACGGAGTTGATGGAAGTTATTGGAAAAGAAGAATCCATTGCGCGTATCAAAGCAGCTATTGAAAAACTGGCAGCGGAAGCATAATAACGAGTCAGATAGAACGCACATCAGGGGAGGGAAGAGTACCTGATCGGACAGCACTCTTGCCCTCTCTTTTTGTGCGTAAAATATGAGGATGAAGAGCACAATTTGCAGTTATAATCATGCAGGTGCAAGATATAGCTGATGCAGGCAGAAGGCCCCCCCGGTAATTGTGCAAAGTGCTATTTTTATATTTTTATATTTTGAAAATTAAGCGGAAAAAGTGTTGGATTCAGGCTATGTTCCTGCTAATCTGAAAAAGTCAAGACATAGATTGAAAATTGTGGATATTGTAGGAAAATAACTATATATAGGATTTGCAATTGAAAAACCATACTAGATATTGTACAATGTTCAAGAACGGTTCTCGGAACCAATTGTAAAAAGTGGAACTGTCTGACAGCATTTGACATGGCTGCTGCAGGGAAAAGCAGACGCGTTCCGGGCAGTGATTGATTTGAGATAGAGAAGAAAGGGCGAGTGGAATGAAGATTATTAAGCGAAGCGGGTCAGAATCGCAGTTTGATATGGAGAAGATTATTTCTGCAGTTATCAGAGCAAATGACAGTGTGGCAGAAACAGAGCGTATGAGTAAAGAGCAGATTGCGGTTATCGCAGCCAACATGCGTACCATCTGCGAAGGCATGAACCGAGCACTGAGTGTGGAAGAAATTCAGGATCTGGTGGAAAATCAGATCATGAATCAGAGAGCTTTTTCTGTGGCGCGTAATTATATCACTTATCGGTATAAAAGAGCACTGGTGCGTAAATCCAATTCAACAGATGAACAGATTTTAAGTCTGCTTGAGTTTGACAATGAGGAAGTAAAACAGGAAAATTCCAATAAAAATCCGGCAGTTAACAGTGTGCAGCGTGACTATATGGCAGGCGAGGTCAGCAAGGACATTACAAAACGATTCCTGCTTCCGTCGGATATCGTAGAGGCACATGAGAAAGGGCTGATCCATTTCCATGATGCAGACTATTTTGCACAGCATATGCATAACTGCTGCCTGGTAAATCTGGATGATATGCTGGAGAACGGAACTGTGATCAGCGAGACAATGATCGAGAAACCGCACAGCTTTTCCACTGCATGTAATGTGGCTACCCAGGCGGTTGCCCAGATCGCAAGTTCCCAGTATGGCGGTCAGAGTATTTCCCTGTCCCATCTGGTTCCGTTTGTACAGGTCAGTCGTGAAAAATACCGGAAAGAAGTTGCTTACGAGTTTGCGCAGAGCGGTATTGAGGCAGATGAGGAAACAATCAATAAAGTAGCAGAACTTCGTGTACAGAAAGAAGTAAAACAGGGCGTTCAGATGATTCAGTATCAGGTGATCACATTGATGACTACCAATGGTCAGGCCCCGTTTATTACAATTTTTATGTATCTGAATGAAGTACCGGAAGGTCGTACCAGAGATGATCTGGCTATGGTGATCGAAGAAGTATTAAAGCAGCGTATCCAGGGTATAAAAAATGAAAAAGGTGTCTATATCACACCTGCATTCCCGAAGCTGATCTATGTACTGGAGGAAGATAATATCCATGAGGATAGCAAATACTGGTATCTGACCAGATTGGCAGCAGAATGTACCGCAAAGAGAATGGTACCGGATTATATTTCCGAGAAGATCATGTTTGAGAATAAAGTGGATAAAAACGGTGAAGGACATTGTTATCCATGTATGGGATGCCGTTCTTTCTTGACTCCTTATGTAGATCCGGTGACAAATGAGCCAAAATATTACGGACGTTTCAACCAGGGCGTTGTAACGGTCAATCTGGTAGATGTCGCTTGTTCATCCCAGGGAGATATGGACAAATTCTGGAAAATCTTTGATGAGAGACTGGAACTTTGTCACCGTGCACTGGTGTGCCGTCATGAGCGTCTGGAGGGAACACCTTCTGATGTGGCTCCGATCTTGTGGCAGCATGGCGCACTTGCCCGTCTGAAAAAAGGCGAGACTATTGATAAACTGCTTCATGATGGTTATTCTACGATCTCTCTCGGATATGCGGGATTGTGTGAATGTGTCCGCTATATGACAGGTAAATCCCACACAGATCCGAGTGCGACACCGTTTGCACTGAAAGTAATGCAGCATATGAATGATGCCTGCAGCGAGTGGAAGGCAGAGCACAACGTAGATTTTAGTCTGTATGGCACCCCGCTGGAGTCCACAACTTATAAATTTGCAAAATGTCTGCAGAAACGTTTTGGACTGATTCCGGGTGTGACAGATAAAAACTATATTACAAACAGTTATCATGTTCATGTAACAGAGAATATCGATGCTTTTGAAAAATTAAAATTTGAGGCTCAGTTCCAGAAACTGTCTCCGGGTGGAGCCATCAGTTATGTGGAAGTACCGAATATGCAGCAGAACCTGGATGCAGTACTTTCCGTAATGCAGTACATTTATGATAACATCATGTATGCAGAACTGAATACCAAAAGTGATTTCTGTCAGGTATGCGGATATACCGGTGAAATTCAGATTGTAGAGGAAGATGGCAAATTGATTTGGGAATGCCCAAATTGCGGAAATCATGATCAGGATAAGATGAATGTGGCACGCCGTACTTGCGGTTACATCGGCACGCAGTTCTGGAATCAGGGAAGAACGCAGGAAATCAAAGAGAGAGTGCTTCATCTGTAAAGTTCCAAATGTTCTTGAAAAATGCCAAATGTTCTTGAAAGAGTTTTGGGTGTATTGCAATAAAGTTAAAACCCAAAAATTTTTTTCGGGGATTTGTAACAAAAAATGAACTTTATGCACGTTAAAACTCAAAAATCGGTTTTCGTGAAAATAGTGAATTTTTGAACATTAAGAGGATATTTGCCGTAAGGTAAATATCCTCTTTTTGATCGAAAATGCGCGTTTTTATACAATAATAAAAAAGACCATTCTTAGTGCGGAATGGCCTTCTTGTACATCAAGTATTCTTTTTCCTTAGAATTTCTATAAATTCTTTCAAGATAGCTATCTCTCTTTTGGATAGACCGGCGACATCTAAATGTTGATCAGCGATTTTTTCAACTCCGAGGATGTAATCTGTTGATACACCATACAACTCAGCAAACTTGATCAAAACCTCCGGTGAAGGAGCACGCTCCTGCCGCTCATAAAAAGATATTACCGAATCTGTTAATCCCATTTTTGCAGCAACTTGAACTTGCGTCCATCCTTTGCTTTTTCGCAATTCTTTTAATCTTTCACCAATTTTTATATCCATAACAATCTATCCCTCATTCACAATTAATTCCACTATTTTGAGAAAAATTCCACATGTTGTTGTAATTAGTTTATCAATCCTGTAAGATATATTTATGTCAACAAAGTTTGATTACTTGTAAAATAGTGGATTTTCAAAATACTAATGGTAAAAAGAAATGGGGATTATCGATTATATAAAACAAAAAAATACGAAAAGAAAAAGACATATTGGCGAGATGCAATTTATAATGGTGGTGTTAAATATAGTTGGTCTGATGGGATTTGGGAACCTGTTCCTGCGGAAGCATACACATATTTTTCACACGAGGAGTTATCAGAGATTTACGCAGAACTGGAACGTGATGAAGAAAAGTTACGGAATCTCTTGGATCAAATGGAATAAAATTTTTTAAAGTCATTTGGGGGGCTATTGTGCATTTGGAAGAAATTTGGTACTATAATAAAAGAACGCACCTTTTTAGTGGAACAGGTGCCTTGAGTTTATATGACTAACTATTCATGTAGAGCATTAGTCTCCTCTGTGGTCGCAGAAGAGGCTAATTTTTTATATTTATAGACAAATATGAAATAGAAAAAAACGGTAGTGTAAATTATTCTGTGTAAACCTCTCAGATTGATGATAAAATCATAGGTT
>OLSL01001513.1_pt1 | contig 21108 bp, 19 predicted proteins | sample 1672511 | NCBI WGS metagenome assembly OLSL01 (sample SAMEA3136694, study PRJEB25190) | human gut metagenome | biome: human gut; feature: human-associated habitat; material: faeces | place: Austria | collected 2013
AAAAAATATAAAATAATTAAAATTCTTCCCCCAAGCCCAGCCTGTGCCAGGCTGGGCTTTATGATATGGAATCTTTCTTTATAGGAATTTTTTATGAAAAGTTGTTTCTACGGTATGATCACATTTCTCACAAATCCGGTGTCCGTCAGTTCCCGGTCCGTTGTTTTTTTGTTGGTAAATACGGCGGTTCCATTTTGATTCATAGACAGGTCAAACTGCACTTCTTTTCCATTTATCTTTCCGCCGGATACGCCGTCAATCTTTTCCAGTTCATACCGCATGATCCTGCATTCGGAAACGGTATATACTCCTGCAGGAACTTCAAAAGATAGGCTTAGTCTTGCGTCTTTGGAGGTATCTGTATTTTCCCTGGTGAATTCTACTGTATCATAATAAGTGTACTTTTCTCCGTCCAGATCCGTTCCCTGCAAGCGAAATGTAAAAACAGGATTTCCATGGGCCCATACAATTTCCTTTCCATGGATTACTTTGTCCACCTGGATGGTCACCAGCTTCACATCTGTCATCTCAAAGGATTGGACGGCTTCCTCATTTTGGATCACGCATTTTACAGGCGCACCCTTTTTATAGCCTTTTGGAGCTTCCAATTCTGTCAAAAGGTACTCTCCTGCTGCCAGCCGGTTGATTCTGTGGGGTGTTGTCCCAGATATCCAGGTGTCCACGATTTTTCCCTTTGCGTCTGTAAGCCGCAGGGTGGCACCAGCTACCGTTTTTTGGGTGGCCTTGTCTGTTTTTCGAAATTCTGCTTTGGTGTATCCGTTCTCTACTGTAATGGTATATCCCTGTTCCTGTTCCACAAGACCGTTTTCGTCTACTGTGAATTCATAGGAGCGTCCGTCCGGTACATAGCCATCCGGCGCTGTTTTTTCCTGAAATACGTAGGTTCCAGGGACAAGCCCCTTGATCTGGATCATGCCGTTTGCGCCTGTTGTATAAAGCTTCCCTTTGTCTGCTCCTTGTGTTTTCTCCCACAGAAGAAAGCTTACGCCAGCAAGACACCGATCCGGATCGATGACATTTTCCTTTTTGGATACCTTTTTAATGCAGACCAGAGTTTCCTCATTTTGGAAGACGGCTGTTTTTTGTGCATCTCCTTCTTTTAATTCCACATCACAGACTTTTGACGTAACCACGTAACCTTTGGGAGGAGTCCGTTCCTCTACTGTATATTTTCCCATATAAAGAGGCTTCGAAATGGCTGTTCCGCTTTCATCCGTAGTAACTTTGTCCACTGTTTCTCCTGAAAAAAGCAGAAGCGTTCCCACAACAGAATAGATATCTGCCGCAGCTTTCACTTCAAATACAGCTCCCTGCAGGTTTCTGCCGGAAGGATCTTTCTTTCGAACAGTTATCGTTCCCTTTGGAGTGTCTTCTTTTATGATCACTTCTGTTTTATCTGTATTTCCGGAAACAGAGGCTGGGGTTCCCTGATGCCATTCAAAAATAACCGAAGCCATATTATACACATGTGCCTCCAGAATGTCCGGATTCTGGTTCACTGCGTAATAAGGCTGCAGACTGCAGCCTTTTTTTAATCTTACCGACAGCTGCAGTCTGAGGATTTTCCCGTAGCTGCTTTCTGGCAGGGAACCAATAGATGACAGCTTAAGCAGCTGATTTTTCACACTTAATTTCCAGTTTCCATCTGTTCCTCCAGAAGTTCCAAATGAAGCCAGCACATTCTGCTCAACCAGAAGCTTTGCGGATTTTAACTCAAAACAGTCTGCAAGCTCATCCTGGATATGAAGACCTGCGATTTTCCACTGTTCTGTGTTTTGGGGAATCTGCTGGGAAATCTCATATACCGTTTCAAAATCTCTGCCCTTATATTCTTTTGCTTTTACCTTTGCTGTTCCGTCTATAATCCATTTCTGCGGTTTTTCCGGTTCCGGCCGCTGAACCTTTGCCCGGGAAACAACCTCATTGGACCAGTTTGTCCCCTCCTGCCCGTTTTTGTGTCTGCAGGTAATGGAACCTTTGTTTTTTACCGCATAGCTGCACACATTCCCACTGTAGGAGGGCGTCATTTCTGATGCGTCCATCCTTGCCTTTATCTGGAATTCATATGTTTTTCCATAGAATGCCGAGGAAGCCAGTGCTGCCTGGGTTGCCTGAAAACTTACCACATCATCCTTCGCTGTGAGCTGAAACCAGGAAGTCACATTTTCCCCGGATGGAAGCATCTTGACAGCCGCATCCTCTGCGAAATCCACTCCTGTAGGGAGTGCATCTGTGATGGTACAGGATCCATAGTAATATGCCGGATGCTCCTCCGGGATTTCGGTCTGAAGGGTATAATAAAACTCATCCGAAATATTCACCAGATCGTTAAAAGCTCCCTGTTCTGCCAGTGTGTTTCCTGTCTTTTTGGTCAGCTTGGGATATTCCACAGGACCGTATCCTTTTGCATCCCACTGAAGCCCTGCCACACTTACACATGTTCCAGTCAACGCCTCTTCATACTGGTTTTGGATTGCTTTCGCCGGGTTCTTTGATACATTCCCGTAACCAGGGCTGAGAATTGCAAGATAAAAGCCAGCGGATTGATCCACTTCATAGACAACGGTATGCTCTGGAACTTCTCCTTCTACCTTGGCGGCAGGAGCTGTCAGCACCTCATAGTTTTTGGAAAAAAGCTCCGTCTGGAACACATTGACTACAGAATCCTTTGTGGCATATCTGTGCCCAATGGAACCATTCTGCAGCCGGATTCCAAAACGCTGGTACAGATCAATATCCAGCCATCTGAAGCGGTAATTTCCCGGTACAGGCGTACTTGTTCCGCTTTTTACAATATCTATTTTAATTTCCTGGGCTGGAAGACCATCTGCAAACAGAAGCCACAGGTCATCCGTATCGCTGATCCCAAAAATAGGCATCAGATCCGTCATTTTTGCACCTTTGTTGTCGTAGGTATAATCCAGATAATCCGTGCAGGTCATCAAAAGGTCCAGACTGGTATTTGCTTCTTTGTTAAAGCCTACGTTTGTAACCCGAAACCCGTATTTTCCTTTTGCACGGTTATCAAGGGGCAGATAATACGGACCCTGTACCGCTCCCTGTATCTTTTGCCCGGCAAGCACACTGCTTCCAGCCTGACTCCAGGGATACACTGCGGAATTGGAATTCCAGCCAAGCCTTGTATATTTGCTGCTGAAAACCGCCTCCCCATTGGTAACCGGAACAAAGCCGCCGTTTCCATTTCGTACAGGCAAACCCTCCTGCACAAAACCAGCATGTGCCGCATACAGGTCGATCAGATTCTCCATATTTTCTTCTGGAACAGCCTCTTCTCCTTCTGAAAAAAGCAGGTCATCCTCTTCCATCTCAGAAAATAGATCATTTTCTGTAAAAAATCCTTCGTCCCCTTCTGCATCCATCTGGTTTTCCAAATCTGTGGCATCCTCTGAACCAGTATCCTCTTCCTCACCGGTATCTTCCGAAATATTTTCCATTTCCTCTTCAGAGTTCCACGCTTCCTGCTCCTCTGCTCCTGCGGCTTCTTTCTCCCTTTCTATGGCTTTGCCCTCTTCCTGGGCCAATGCCCTGCTGTCCGGATGGGAAAATACCGCAGGCACAGCGATCACAGCTGCCAGTACAGCCTTTCTAAAAAATCTTTTCCTCATCCTGCGTCCTCCTGGCGGTCTGCCTCATACTGTTTTAAATAATTCTCATACTTTTTCTCCATGGTCATTCCTTCATCCTGCATCTGGATCACCTTTGCAGTTACAGGCACATCATAGCTTCTTTTCACATCAAGCTCCCCTTCCAGATAGAGAACCGTCACAATCTCGGAAAACAGAGGCGCAGTGCTTTCTCCTGGCATTAGTACCTTTTTATAGCCGTAAACATATTTCTGGCTATTCTGGTCCTGTTCCTTAGAAAGCAGCGTCCATTTCCCTGTGTCTGCCTCAAACTGAAACAGTTCTCTTCTTTCCTTTTCTGTTTTTTTCCCGGTTTTTTCATCCACCACGGAAATGTTTTCCACCGGGATCCTGACTTCCAGAAAAACATTTGCCTCATTCTTTCCTGTATTCTGCACAACAGGATCCTTCTCCAGGGTCTGACCGGGATACACCTTCAACGCCTTCTCTGCATCCCAATGTGCCTCTGTCAGCCTGGCTTTTACAGAGCCTGCTGTGATCACATTTCTCACCTCGCCCACTGATCTGGTGAGATATGCAATTGTAACAGCCCCGGAAAATGCAATTCCCAGCAGCAGGCCTGCGCCTCCCAGTATGTACCGTTTTTTCCTCATTTTATTTCACGCTCCTTTTTGCTTTCACGCCTTCCCAGATATTCATGCACAGAGAAAACGCCAGGAAACAGGACAAAACCGCCGCTTTTCCATTCCAGGTGCTAAGAAACAGCCGTACATACCCCACATAGGGAACTGTAAAAACAACGGTTCCATATACATTCTCCCACTTCACAGGTTGGGTATCCTGCTTCTCGTTTGCATCTCCTTTTGTCATAAACAGCTGGGCGTTTTCATCTATTTCCATCACCCGGTGAGTGATAACCGTTTCCCCTTCAAAAAAAGTGATGATCTCCCCTTTTTTTATTTCCCGGGGCTGCTTCTCTTTCACATAAACGGCAGCCCCCACCGGAAGTGCCGGTGACATGCTCCCTGATACTACGGTATAACATCTCATTTTCAGAATCTGCGGATAGCAAAAACAGATCAGCATACCAGAAAGAATAATCAGGCACATAGCTTTTGGATATCTTTTATTCATCCTGGCTTTCCTTTCTGTACAGTCGCCAGCTGCTGACCGCCATTGCTGCCAGGGCACCAAACAATGCCAGCCATTTCACCGCAGCTTTTGTCTCATCCCCTGTTTTCGGGCTTGCTGCCACAGATGAAAAAACTTTTTCCCCTGCATTCTGGCTATTCTCTTCTCTGGAATTCTGCTGACCGTATTCTTTTTCGGAACCATCCGGATCTTCTTCTCTTTTACCTGCTCCCTGCGCCGAAAATACCCAGTTTACTCTGCCAAGAAGGCTCTGATACTGGTTGTCCATCTCTTCGCTTAAGGACAGCTTCACCACCAGGCTTTTCCCTTCGCCTGCTGCAAAATCTCCAAGAGAAATATTCTCCTTCATGCTCCAGCCTGCCCCGGTCACGTTTCCGTCCACAGCACCCTGATAAAGAACTTTGCTGTCCTGCCGAATCTCCACCACAGCATATCTGGACAGAAGCTTTTCCACCAGTTCCAGATTTTCCTGACTCATTTTTTCCTGCTCTGCAAGCTCTGCACGCAGATACATCTGAACCGGAATCTGAGAGGAATTGGTGATGCGGATGGTCTGGCTTCTTGTGCATCCCGGCGTCAGGTTTTTGAAATTGGCAAACAGATCTGTGGTCTCCCCGCCGATTTTCAGCTTCTGGTTTTCCCCGAAGATTACACTTGTTACAGTCTCACAGGTACAGGGCTGATAGAAAATCCCCAGATCCCGCTCCATTTTTCCCCAGATGGTCTCCATCTCACCGCCTTCAGCCTGAATGCTCTCCATATTGATGAGGATCCTGGCCTCTTTGTTTTTGTAGCGGTTGTCCGCTTTTTCGGACAGATAATATTGGTCCATCAGAGGCTTTCTGGTACTTTCTCCTGCCAGCAGAACATCCTTGTAGTACCAGTACCCATCATCCTCCAACGTCCAGAGATCCGTATTGTAGTGAATTTCGATCAGCCCTGGATCCAGATCCTTCTCTTCCTGAAAGCTCCCCTCTTCATCCACGCTCCCGAACATGCTGGTAACCTTCACCCGCACAAAAGAGTCCGTATTTCCCTCATTTTTAATAAATACTTCCTTCACGACTTTCTGTCCGGGATCTACATGATCCGGTCTTATATAATTCTCCTGTATGGAATTTTTGTAGGAGGACATAGACAGCAGGTTTTCGGCATATTCTGATACATTCCACGCAGCCAGCACAGCACCGCATACAAACAGCATTCCTGCAAACACAAGAAGGGCCATACATGTAAACGTATGCTTTTTCATAGCATCTCTTCCTTTCTGATCAGTTCACGCCAGCGCTCCTGATCTCCTGCAGAGTGCCTCCTTTGATCTCCTCATCCAGCATGCGGTACGCCTCTGCCTGTGTGGCAAAGCCCTTGCTCTGAATTGCCTGCGCAGTTACCTTCAGCTGATAGTTGCCCACCTTTTTCATTTCCGTCTGGTTCCAGTCGATGGGAATCACCACATTGGTGAACAGAGTGGATTCCTCCTGGATATTCAGAATCCCATCTCCGTTTTTGCCCATATAGTTGTATACCAGCTTAGACGCCGTAGATCTTGCCGTATCCTTTTCCCAAAGAGGATTCACCATCGGGTATGCCGCCAGCTCTGAAAGGCTGTAGCCTGGAATCCGGTCCTGGATCAACCCGGTTGAGGTTCCTTCCTTTTTGTCGTATCCGCCATCAAAGCTTTCATCATAATAGATGGTTTTGTAGATCAGATTCAGCGCCTGGCTGTCTGTCACATCTGCGCCGTCTCCATCCAGAATGTCCACGATCATCCGCACATAGCAGGGTTCTTCCCCATTTTTGTCTGAGGTAATATTTTTCACAGTAGGATTTTTGTATACGGTATAACCGGGATACATGTTTTTTCCATCGTTGTCTTTTGGATCCCATTCCGGTTCCTTCAGACCAATATCCAGATCACCGGTTGTAAAAACATTTGTTTCCTGGGCACTCTCGGTAAAATAAGCCATGGTAGTGCCGATTCCGGAAAGCAGTGCGCACAAGATCACGCCTGCTGCCAGTAAGTTTCTTTTCTTTGTATTCGTCATTTTTTCTCTTCCTTTCTTGCTGATTTTTACTGAAACTGGAACAAACCGGCTTCATAAGCTGCCTTCGGGTTGTCCAGTCCATAGCTTGCTTCTCCAGGCATCTGCTGCAGGACGTGCCCGGAAATCCGGATTTCGACACCGCCCATTTCCAGCACTTTGTTCTGCCTTGCATAATTGACGCTTTTATCGACAGATACCTGGGTAAATAAGGGAACGGTTGTCTCCCCTTCTCCTGGAAAATTCCGTTTCAGGACTCTGGAATAGTAAAAGCACTGGACCGGATCCGTGTCTTTCTGGTTCTGAAAGCGAATCCAGTCACTCTTCTTTGGATCATCGCTGTTGTAATCGATCTGGTATACATCCACTGCTTTTTTCATATCTGCAGCGCTCAAAAGCTTTCCTTTTTTCGAAGGATCCGGGCAGCTGTCTGTGTAGACAAACTCACATTTCAGCGCCACCAGCTCATTCATATCCAGTTCTGAGGTATTGGTCACCTGAGGATCCTTGGGGATCACCGCTCCCGGCACTGTAAGAAGTCCCTTCCGCGGATTCCAGGATGGCTCTGTCAGCCTGGCATTCAGCCCGTTTTCCCCGGCAAACGCCAGCTGATTGGACACATATGCACTGTCACTGATATAAGCCAGGGCCGTTCCCCCGCCTGCTGCCAGACAGGTCAGTGCAGCTAAACATACTATGATTTTTTTCTTCATCTGTCCCTCCTTACAGTCTGGCAAAGGCTTCTTCCGGGGAAGAAAATCCCTCTGCCTGGACGGATTCTTCGTAAACCAGAATATCAAAACTTACCAACTCATCTTTTTTCACTGTATTTTTTATAACAATCTTATCAAAAATTACATCTGTACGCTGTCCAGACAACACTTTTTTCTGATAATAATAGTATCCGTCTTCTCCTTTTTTCCAGCTGTCTGCAATCTCTAGCGGCTGGCACTGTGCTTCTCCCCTGTCATTGCTGAAAATCACCCTGGCCCGGATAAATACCGGGAAACCAGAATCATTTGCAATACAGGGCTTTTTCTTAATCACCTGCCCGGGCTTTACCTCATCCGGCGGTTCAAATTCTTCCTCAATATGAGTGGTATTCTCCAAAATCCGAATCTGATTGACCGTTTCTTTTTGGTCGATCAGATAGGCATATACCACAGAACCTGTAATTCCCGCAGTCAGACAGCACGCAAGTACAAAAATCATCCATCTTTTCTTCATGGATCCGCTTTGGCAGAAAAAATTTCTGCCAACTCCTTTCTTTGGGGATTTTCTGTTGTCACATCAAATATCCGGGACAAATTTTTGCCCCAAAGCTGCTTGGCACAATGGAATCACCTCCAGACTTCGAATGATAAATTAGAGAATAAAATCATGTGAATAAAAATAGAAAAGCTGACATGATAGAATATAAAAAATAGATAAATTGATTTCTTCTGGATTTAAATAAAAAAGCAAATTGGATTTTATAACAAAATTGATAAATTAGAATTTTAGATATTACTGACGCGTCCTTCCCGGACGCATTGATTACTTGATATGATAACAGATTTTTTTCAAAAGTCAAGACAGGAAATCTAAAAGAAAAATAAACTCTTTTTCATTTCTCTTTTTTTATTTCCTGTTCTGACTTATCACTTCACGGATTTTCGCCCGTATTCTCTGCAGGGCATTGTCAATGGATTTCGGGGATTTTCCCAGGATTCTGCCGATCTCCACATAGCCTTCCCCCTTCAGGTACAGATCCAGCACCTTATTCTCCATGGGGCTTAAATAGTCAGAAATTTTCTGCTGAAGATCCCGGGTGGTTTCCTGGTCAATGATGATCTCCTCCGGATTTTCCACGCTAAGCTCCCAGATGGGACTGCTCTCGTCCTCCTGGTTCAACGAAACATAGGAATTCAAAGGCAGATGCTTCTGGCGGTTGGAATTCTGGATGGCGCTGTAGATCTGGCGGTCAATGCACATTCTTGCGAAGGTGGCAAAGGTGGCCTCCCTGCCTGGCTGAAAGTCACGGACTGCCTTAAACAGCCCGATCATTCCCTCCTGAATCAGGTCATCGGTATCTCCGCCTATGAGAAACATGGCCCTGGCTTTCTGACGCACAAGGCCTTTATATTTCTCCATGAGATAATCCTCAATAATGGTTTCTCCATCCCGCAGACGGGCGATCAGTTCTTCATCACTTATATTATCGAACTTTCCCATAGTTCCTCCGGATTTTATTTCATTCTCTGGCGGACTACCTCATAGGCAAGGATTCCTGCTGCCACAGACGCATTCAGGGAGTCGATATCTCCCTTCATGGGAATGGCTGCCACAAAGTCACATTTTTCTTTTACAAGACGGCTGACGCCCTCTCCTTCATTGCCAATCACGACGCCCATAGGACCTGTGAGATTCAGGTTGTACATCAGTTCTCCGCCCATATCTGCGCATACGAACCACATGCCCTCTTTTTTCAGCTCCTCAATGGTCTGGCCAAGGTTGGAAACCTTGGCAACCGGAGTGTAGTTCAGGGCACCTGCAGATGTCTTGGCAACCGTGGAGGTCAGTCCTACTGCGTGTCTTTTGGGGATGATCACCCCGTGAGCTCCTGCAAGGTTGGCTGTACGGATGATGGCGCCCAGGTTGTGGGGATCCTCAATGTCATCCAGCAGGAAAATAAAAGGAGCCTCCCCCTTTTCCCTTGCTTTTTCCAGAATGTCCTCCACTGTGGAATATTCGTAGGCTGCCACCTGTGCGATCACGCCCTGATGAGCACCGGTCTCGCTTAACTGGTCCAGCCGCTCCTTCTGTACAAAATTTATAATCGTATCTTTTTTTCTTGCTTCTCTTATAATGGTGCGCACCGGTCCGTCCTGGCATCTGTCCAGCACGAAAAGCTTGTCCACGCATTTGCCTGAACGGAATGCTTCCAGTACCGCATTTCTTCCTTCAATCTGCTCGCTCATTTGCAGCCTCCTGTTTTTCCTATAAACTCTCTTCCGGGATTCCCTTTCTTACCAGCTCCACAATTCTGGAATAATCCTCCTTCAGGTACAGATAGCCCATCAGCGCTTCAAAGCCTGTGGCTCTTCTGTAGTCTGCCATTGTGGCGTGCTTCGCCATTGTGGGGGAATGTGCATTTCTTCCCCTTTTGTAGACGGCCAGCTCTTCTTCTGTAAGAATGGGCTCCAGAGTCTCCATCATTTTGGACTGTGCCCCTGCCTTCACCAGGCTGCTTGCATGCTTATGAAGCTGATTGACCGGACAGTTGCCTTTTTTTACAAGGATGGTCCGGATCACCAGCTCATAGACGCCGTCACCGATATAGGCCAGTGTCAGCGGGGAGTAAGTCCGCAGATCCCGGTCTTTTAAGCCAAACAGCTCTTTTAATTCATTTAAGCCCGTTTCCATTTTACTCCTTCGCGTGTATCCTTCAGAATAATTCCTTTTGCCAGAAGCTCATCGCGGATCTCGTCTGCTCTTGCAAAATTCTTTGCCTTTCTTGCTTCCTGGCGCTCCTGGATCAGATCTTCGATCTCTTTGTCCAGAATCTCTTCTTTCTTCACTGCAATAATACCAAGCACATCGCAAAGCTTTACAAGGAGTTCAAGAAGTCCTGCCGCAAATGCTTTGCTGCTCTCTTCTGTTACATTGGTATTGGCAAATTTCACCAGCTCAAATACAGCTGCAAGTGCATCGGCAGTATTGAAATCGTCATCCATTGCCTCTTCAAATTTCTTCACAAAGCCGGATGCCTCTGCAAGAAGTGCCTGTTCCTGCTCTGTCAGGCCTGCTGCCTGTGCATTGTCCTTGTGGTCCTTCAGGCTTGCTGCTGCATCTGTGATTCTCTCCAGTGCGTTCTTGGAGGATTCCATAAGGTCAGCGCTGAAGTTCAGCGGGCTTCTGTAATGTGCATTAAGCATGAAGAAGCGGAGTACCTGAAGATCGTACTGCTCGCTGATCTCACGGACAGTGCGGAAGTTTCCAAGGGACTTGGACATCTTGCGGTTGTCAATGTTCAGGAATGCGTTGTGCATCCAGTATCTTGCAAAAATCTTATCGTTGCAGCACTCGCTCTGTGCGATCTCATTCTCATGGTGCGGGAAGATCAGGTCCTCTCCGCCAGCGTGAATATCGATCTCCTCTCCAAGATATTTCTTAGACATTACAGAGCACTCAATGTGCCAGCCCGGACGGCCGTCACACCATGGAGAAGTCCAGTATGGCTCGCCTTCCTTCTTCGGCTTCCAGAGAACGAAATCAAGGGGATCTTCCTTCTGGTCCTCGCCGGACACCTGAAGTGCACGGAATCCGGACTGAAGATCGTCCAGGTTCTTATGGGAAAGCTTGCCGTATTCTTTAAATTTCTTCACACGGAAATACACGGTTCCGTCAGATGCCGCATAAGCGTAGCCCTTGTCCATAAGGGTCTGGATCATGCTGATCATGCCGTCGATTTCCTGGGTTGCCTGAGGATGTGTGGTAGCCGGCTTTACATTCATGCCAGCCATATCCTTCTTGCACTCTGCAATGTATCTGGTGGAAACCTCCTCTGCGGAAACGCCCTCCTCGATTGCTTTCTTGATGATCTTGTCATCTACGTCTGTAAAGTTGGATACGTAGTTTACTTCATATCCCTTATATTCCAGATAACGGCGAACAGTATCAAAAATGATCATTGGACGTGCATTTCCGATGTGGATCAGATTGTATACAGTCGGTCCGCAAACATACATTTTTACCTTTCCCTCTTCAAGGGGTACGAATTCCTCTTTCTGACGGGTCAGTGTGTTAAAAATCTTCATTGTAGTTCTCCCTCCGGTCCTTTATTTCTTCTTGTACAAAAGGCAGACAGCCTGGGATGCAATTCCCTCTTCTCTTCCGGTAAAGCCAAGCTTCTCCTCTGTGGTTGCCTTAATGTTCAGACATTCCTCATCCATGTGAAGAGCTCTGGCAATGTTTGCTCTCATCTGCGGAATATGAGGTGCCATCTTAGGCTTCTGGGCGATGATCACTGCATCAATATTGCCCACACCGTATCCCTTTTCATCAAGAAGAGCTGCCACATGCTCCAGAAGCTTCACACTGGAAATTCCCTCGTATGCCGGATCTGTATCTGGAAAATGCTGTCCGATATCTCCAAGAGCTGCTGCGCCAAGAAGCGCATCCATAATGGCGTGGATCAGAACATCGGCATCCGAATGTCCAAGAAGGCCTTTTTCCCAGGGAATCTTCACGCCTCCAAGAATCAGGTCCCGGTCCTCTGTCAGTCTGTGTACATCATATCCCATTCCAACTCTCATAAGATTTTCCACTATTTTGCCCTGCCTTTCTTTTATAAAAAAGGATTCTTCTCATTGGTGATCCAGGCTGCTGCCTGAACCGTTCAAAAAATCCCCATGCTATCGTTGGCTATTATACATGATTTTCGTTTAAAAAGCAACGGAAAAAGACCTCCCGGTGAATCCGGAAGGTCTCGTTCTAAACCGTACAGTGAAAACCAGGTTCCATCATACGGCATGGTTCTGACAAACGTCATATGTAATCATCAGTCAACGGCTGCGATTACCTCTACCTCGCAGAGTACGTTCTTCGGAAGTGTCTTCACTGCTACGCAGGAACGTGCCGGCTTGTTTACAAAGTATTTCGCATATACTTCGTTAAACTTGGCAAAATCTCCCATGTCAGCAAGGAAACAGGTAGTCTTGACAGCGTTCTCAAATCTGCTTCCAGCTTCTTTCAGAACTTCGCCCAGGTTCTTCATAACCTGCTCAGCCTGAACCTCGATGGTGTCTCCGCTGATCTCGCCTGTTGCAGGATCAACCGGGATCTGTCCGGATGTAAATAATACTCCGTTTAAAATCATAGCCTGTGAATATGGTCCGATTGCTGCTGGTGCCTTATCTGTGTAAACTACTTTCATGATAAAAATCTCCTTTCTAAATCGCCTCTTGTTATGTTCATGCTATCGCAAAATTTTGTTAGTGTCAAGCAATTTTTTTGGATAGCAGCTGTCATTTCTTTCACTACCAGTTCAGTGCATAGTACGTCAGCGCCGAGATCATCCGGATATTGGAAACAGCGGTCTCTTCCGTGCCTCCGTTCTCCGACATCACGCACAGAACATAGTCCGTCCGGTCTCCGTATACAATGGCAATGTCATGCTGATTGCTGTCGTTTTCCCCGGTTTTGTTGGCTATGGTGATGGAATCCGTAAGACCGCCTGGGATCTTGGTTCTTGTGTCCTGCATAAGAAGGAAGGACAGCATCTGGCTGGAGGCTTCCTCACTGACGCACTCGCCCCGGTAAATGCTCTCCAGCAGTTTTCCGCAGTCCTCCACAGATGTGGTGTTGCTGCCGCCCAGTCCCACCGGCTCTGTACTGGAAGGCGCAAGCGTGTGCAGCACAGCGGTTTCCTGATAGCCCTGGCCCCGAAGGAAACGGTTGATCACCCTTGCCCCTGCATTAAACTGCATGGATGGAGTCTGAAGCCTTACCATCTCATTGAAGGATTCATTGTCGCTGAAGGTTACCATGTTCTCTGTCAGTGCATACAGCTTGTTCAGAACGGTATCGCTGAGGGGTTCTGCTTTCAGGATTGTTCCCTCCTGCACACGGAGACGATCCATATTTTCATAGCTGGCTGCCATGACAAATGCCTTGATCAGGCTCGCTGAGGTCATAGACTGATTGTTGATGGAAAACTGTTCGCCGCTGCCTAAATCCTTCACATAGACGCTCCACTGCCCTTCAAAACCGTTTAGCAGCTCTTCCAGCTTTTTTTCCAGACTGTCTGTGCCTGGCTTTACCAGCTCTTTTATTTTTCCATCTGTCTCCACGGTCAGTCCCTGAACCGTCACGCCGCCAGAAGATAAGCTTCCGGTCTGCTCATTAAAATAATAATAGCCGTCAAACAGCTGCCCCTGGCACCGCATTCTGGAAACATAGTGAATGCCGCCTTCCAGCGCCAGCCGTCCACTCTCATCGTGATAGTAATAGCCGTCCAAAACCTTTCCGTCTACTGCAAAATGATCAAAATAATGAACTGCGCATCGGACATCCGGGGAACCATCCTGGTCCACACAGTAAAGCCCGTCGTCCTCTTTTTTTATATATTTGCCGCTATTCTCAAAAACAGACAGATCCTCGCCGTTCGCATAGACCGTGGCTGTCAGCTTTTCCCCAGTCAGAGTTCCCGGCTGCAGCGCGAACATTCCGGATATTTCCAGAATCGCCGCAGCCATAATTTTCAAATACTGCACTTTTTTCATTCTGTTCTCCTTTTTGGTTAAGGGCAGTATAACTGTTTTTCCACCACAGTGCAACTGTTTCTTTATTTTGCCATTTCCCAGAACCGTTTCAGCTGCTCCTCCACATTGGACAATGTGCAGGTTTTCCGGTCATTCCACTCTACGGGGAAAAGGCTGCTGTACTCTCTTTGCCGGAAACGCTCGTCCAGAAGCAGGATCACGCCCTTATCCTCTCTTGTGCGGATCACCCGGCCGGCTGCCTGCAGTACCTTGTTCATCCCCGGATAGCGATACGCATAATCGAATCCGTTCTCTCCCTTTTCGCTGTAAAAAGAACGCAGGATTTCCCTTTCATTTCCCAGCTGGGGCAGCCCGGTTCCCACCATAATGGCTCCGATCAGCTTCTCTCCCATCAGGTCGATCCCCTCTGAAAAAATCCCTCCCATAATGCAAAAGGCCACAAGGGAATCCTGATTGTGCTCGAACTCTTCCAGAAATTCTTCCCTTTCGCTTTCCTTCATGGAGCTGTTCTGGCAGATGCAGCGCACCCAGTTTACTGAAAATTCTTCGTCAAAAATCCGGTAAACCTCTTCCAGCATCTTGTAGGATGGGAAAAATACCATATAGTTTCCCTTTTTCTGCCACACTGTTTTTGCAATATATTCCGCGATTCTGCGGTATTCCTCGTAGCTGCGGCGGGTGTATAAGGTGCTCACATCACAGGCATTCAGGATACAGCGTTTTTCCTGGGAAAAAGGAGATTCCACGTAAATCCCGTAGTCATCCGCCCTGCAGCTTAAAAGCTTCCGATAATAGCTCATCGGCAGAAGAGTTGCGGAAAAGAACACAGCGCTGCGGCCTTTTTTCAGGTACTCTCCCAGATTGGCTGCCGGATTCACACAGAACAGCTTCAGCCGGAAACGCCCGTCCGCTCCATTTTCCGCATAAACCACGTAGTTCTCATCCACCAGCTCTGCAATGTTCAGAAAATTCCGCACATCAAAATAAAACTGCCGTACCTCGTCTTCCAGTTCTGCATCTTTATGTTCTTCCAGAAACATATCGAATTCTCCCTGGATTTTCAAAGCCATCATAGTAATGGTGCCTGTTCCCGGAAGGATTCTGTAAGTTTCGCATTCTTCCTGCAGTTCCTTCAGCTGATGGTTCAGCTTTCCAAGAGACCGATACAGCTTCGGTGCCTTGTCCTTCATTTTCTGGCGAGCCAGCACTGCATCCTCCTTGCAGATGGCAGCGCTGTACATTTCACGGCCGCGCTCCACCAGATTGTGGGCCTCATCAATGAGAAAAATATAGTCTCCGCCCACGCCTTCCCCGAAAAACCGTTTCAGATGCACCGTAGGATCAAACACATAATTATAGTCGCAGATCACTGCATCCACCCACAGCGCCAGATCCAGACACATCTCAAAGGGACACACCTGCCGCTTCTCGGCCTGGCCAAGGATGGTCTGCCTGTCATAGACATGAGAGGAGGTCCACAGCTCATAAACCGCATCATTGACCCGGTCGAAATGGCCTTTGGCATAGGGACAATGGGCAGGATCACATTTCGTCTCCTCCATAAAACAGAGCTTATCCTTGGCCGTGATGGTCACCACCTTGTATTTCATGCCTTTTTCCTGAAGAACCGCAAAAGCCTCCTCCGCCACAGTTCTGGTAATGGTCTTGGCAGTAAGGTAAAAAATGGTCTGCCCTTTTCCCTCGCCCACAGCGCGGACAGCCGGGAAAATAGTGGACATAGTTTTTCCAACGCCTGTAGGAGCCTGGATGAAGATCTGCCTGCCAGCGCTGAGGGAATGGTAGACGCTTCCCACCATTTTCCGCTGGCCTTCCCTGTACGGGAACGGAAATTCCAGATTCTGCAGGGATTCGTTTCGTTCCTTCTTCCATTTCAGGCTGTAGCTCAGCCACTTATGATATTCATCCAGAAGTTTTTGGTACCAGTCACTCAAATCTTCTATGGAAAAAACCTCGCGGAACCGTTTTATCTCTTCGGTGTCCAGATTGGCGTAGGTCATCTGAATTCCAATGGAAGACAGATTCTCCTCCATGGCCACAATATAACCGTAACACATGGCCTGTGCCTTGTGAACAGCGACTGGCTGCTCCAGCTTTTCCACATTTCCGTAGATTCCCTTGATCTCATCGATCCAGGTGGTTTCCTCCTCTGTGAAAATGCCGTCGGCCCGGCCTTCCACCTGGATGGAAAGATCCTCATAGCTGCTCTCGCGTTTCAGTGCCACCTCAGCCCGGTAATCCCCGCCCATCTGCTTCTGAAGCTTGCGGTGGAGTCTGCTGCCTTTTAGCATGGCCTCTTTGTCCATGGTTCCCCTGCGGCTGTCAAGATCCCCGCTTCGCAATATAAATTCCACAAGATTTCTCACTGATATTCGTGTTACTGGTTTCTCCATCCCATGCTCCTGTCTTTGATCCCGGCGCCTGTTGCTGCCGAAAAAAGGAGCCATAAGCCAATATTTCCACACATCTGATGGGAAAGGAGGCTTACAACTCCTGTTTTATTTTCTTAAACTTTGTACCTGCCTTACATCTGTGTCAGCACAAAAATATCATAAATTGCCTTCACTGCATTCTCAAAATCACGGTTCTCCACACCGATGATAATGTTCAGCTCACTGGATCCCTGGTCGATCATCTTCACGTTTACATTGGCATGTGCCAGTGCAGAGAAGATTCTTCCTGCAGTACCTCTTGTGGATTTCATTCCACGGCCAACCACTGCAATCAGTGCCAGGTCAGATTCCATCTCCACGAAATCCGGCTGAACCAGACGATGGATTCCTGCGATTACCTGCTGCTCTTTTTCCTCGAATTCATCCTGGTGAACGTATACTGTCATAGTATCAATTCCGGATGGAACGTGCTCGAAGCTGATTCCCTGATCTTCGAATACCTGAAGTACCTTTCTGCCAAAACCGATTTCGCTGTTCATCATGGATTTCTCAATGTTGATGGAGCAGAAGCCCTTCTTGCCTGCAATACCGGTAATGGTGTATTTCGGCTTACGGCAGGTGCTCTCTACAATGAAGGTACCTTTGTCGTCCGGACGGTTGGTATTGCGGATGTTGATCGGGATTCCCTCTTTTCTTACCGGGAAAATTGCATCCTCGTGAAGGACAGTGGCTCCCATGTAGGAAAGCTCACGAAGCTCACGGTAGGTGATGGTCTCGATCACTGCAGGATCCTTCACGATTCTTGGGTCTGTTACAAGGAAACCGGATACATCTGTCCAGTTCTCATACATATCAGCTTTTATTGCCTTGGCAACCAAGGAACCAGTTACGTCAGAACCGCCTCTTGAGAAGGTAGTAACAGTTCCGTCTTCTTTCGCACCATAAAAGCCAGGTACTACTGCATTCTCACATTTGGAAAGTCTCTTGCCCAAAAGCTTGTCTGTTTTCTCGGAATCCAGATTGCCATTTTTGTCAAAGCGGATCACATCTGCTGCATCTACAAATTCATAGCCAAGATATGCTGCCATTACTTTACCATTCAGATATTCTCCTCTGGATGCTGCATAATCTCTGCCGATCTGTGCCTTGAAGTTCTCTTTGATCACCTGGAAATCCTCATCCAGGGAAAAGGTAAGGGAAAGACCTTTAATAATCTCATTGTAACGGGATTTGATCTCCTCTAAGATTTTCTCGAAATCCCCATCCTTTGCAGCTGCATCATAACAGCTGTACAGAAGGTCTGTTACCTTGGTATCACCGTCGAATCTCTTGCCAGGTGCGGATGGAACAACGAAACGTCTGCTCTCCTCACTTCTGATAATGTCTCCCACTTTCTCAAACTGCTCCGCATTAGCAAGGGAGCTTCCGCCAAACTTTACTACTTTTTTCATAATCCTTGTGCTCCTCGAAAAACTTTTTCTCCATTTTATGAGAAAATCCGACTTTTTGCAAGTTTTTTTTCATTATCAATACGAATTACCCGCAAAAGCTCTCCATCCACCTTAAAATGAATGTCCTGATTTCCAAAGGACATTCCGTACTCCCGGTCAGGAGCTTTCTGATAGCCTGGTCTTGGATCATTTGCAAGAACGGCCAGAAGTGCCGCCCTTTTCTCTTTTGGAACCTGCTCCAGAAGCCCTGCAGGAAAATCCACCTTCAGCTTATGATCCTGTATCTGGTCTGTAAAGCCCCCGGAAGCCTCCGGGTGGCTGTCCACATAGGCAAGATAAGGCTTAATGTCATAAATCGGCGTCCCATCCATCAGATCCGCACCGGACACATGAAGGACTGGCCCCTGGCTGGTGAATTCCACGCCTTCCAGCTTCACACTGGAAAGGCCGATGGGATTGGGCCGAAAAGGGGATCTTGTGGCAAAAACGCCTTTTCGGGTATTTCCCCCAAGTCTTGGCGGCCTCACGGTAGGCGACCAGTCCTTTCGCACTGCCTGGGAAAATTCCCAGATCAGCCACAGGTGGGTGTACTCCTCAATTCCCCGGAAGGCCTCCGCCACCTGATATTCCGGCTCGAATACAATCTCCGCCTTCAGTTCCTTTATCCTGCCGCTCTGGTGAGGAATCCCAAACTTGGTGGGAAAGTCACTTTTTATGTGGGCGATTACTTTCATTTCCATAATTCTCTGGTTCCTGTTCTTTTTAACGCTCGAATCAAGTATCTGCTATATGGACTTTATAGCAGTGCCTTTTCATCTGTTAATTTTCCTTTTATAAAATCACAGATATCTTCTGCTGCCATTTTGTTGATATTTTTCTGCTGCCTTCGAATCATTTCATCCGCTGCTTCTTTGTCAGAAAGCAATTTCAGGCCAGCCTGCACCTGTCCTTTTATCGTTTTCGCAGAAACGCTCATTCCAAGCCTTCCGAAAAATTTGCGGTTGGCAGTCTCACATCCCGGAATGGGTTCTGTGTGAACCATGGGGATCCCCGCAACTGCCCCTTCTGTGGAAGTCAGCCCTCCCGGCTTGGTAAAAAGGACATCACAGGCTTTCATATACAGATTCATCTGTGTAGTATAGCCAAGTATTTTTGCCCTGTCACAGGAGGAAAAGGCTTTTTTCAGCTGAGATTCTACTTTGGCGTTGTTTCCGCAGACAATGATCAGCTTTTCCTCCTTCGTTGATTTCAGAATGCACGCCACCAGCTTCTTCAAATCTCCGGCGCCCATGCTGCCTCCGGCTGCCAGAATGTATTTCTCATCTTTTTTAAGACCCAGCATCTCTCTTGCTGCTTCCTTGGAAATTTCACGCCTGCAGATTCTGGACACAGGGATTCCAAGAGGGATCAGCTTTTCTTCTTTCAGCCCTCTTTTCACACAGGGCTTTATCAGGTTTTCGTGAGGAGTGATATAGTAATCCGCATCTGTCTCTTCCCAGAAGGGAATGCAGGTATAATCGGTCATCACTACCACAGTGAGAGGAAGCTTCATGCCTTTTCGCTTCATATACGTAATGGTTTCCGCAGGGTAAAGATGGGGCATTACAATCACATCCACTGGATTTTCCTGGATGTACTGGTTCAGATATTTGGCCATGCGGCCGTTCATATAATAAACTGGGGATTTCCGGGTAATGCGGCTTACGCCCATTCCAAGCTTATATGCAATTCCAAAAAGTCTGGGCGTTTTCTTGACGATCTGGACGTATCCGTCCCCTACAATTCTGGATACACCCTCTCCTGCAAGAGTAAGATAATCCAGCACATAGGCTTCATCTCCCCGCCAGGTCATAGCCTCTGCAATGGCACGGCCTGCCGAGTTGTGTCCGCCTCCGGTGTTGCAGGATAAAATCAACGCTTTCATTGGATTCTCCATTTCTTTTTGTCTGCAAACTCTAATTCTCTGGCAGTCTCCACATGCTTATACACCACCACCATACACAAAAGCAGAATTCCCATTCTTACAGAAAATTCCCACTGTGGAAACAGGGAAGCCACGCCGAAACAGCCAAAGGTAATAATGCTTCTTTTCAGATGGGATTTCACCGGAACTGCAAGGGAAAAGAAAATATAAAAGCCAGCCAGGGTCAGCACAGGCGTCCACCATGGAAGAAGTCCAAGCAGCACGCCGAAGCTGACTGCAATTCCCTTACCGCCTTTTCCCTTATGGAAAATGGAAAAGGCATGGCCAAACACAGGCGCAGCCAGCACTCCCGCAAATAGCAGGGAATCCTGCCCCGCTCTTTTGCTGCACAAATATACGGGAAAAAAACCTTTCAGCAGTTCTGCAAGAAGCACCAGGATTCCCCATCCCACTCCCGCTGCCGCAAACGCATTGAAGGTTCCAGGGTTTCCGTCCTCAGAAATCTGGCGGATATCAACATGCTTTACCATTCTGGGAATCTCGTAGGCAAACAAAATACTGCCCAGACAAAATCCCATGACCATGTAGAACAAATAAATTTTTTCCATTGTTTTTCACCTGATTAGAATCACTTGTGTCCGCTGCTTTTTTCCTCTTCCTTGATTTCCCAGTGAAGAAGGAAGGTCAGCGCCGCACGCAGGGCTATGATTCCCGCCACAATGCCGATTTCCTTCCATTCCCGTACCACAACCGTACGCAGGATCTCGCTTCCCATCTTAAATTCCAATCCCATGGCAAGCCCTCTTGCAAGGTACACGCCGGTATTGCTGTCGTGCTTCAGCCACTTGAGAAATCCGGTAATACCGCTCCAGATAATAATTGCCACGCCGATAAATTCAAAGATCACAATGGCAAGGCCTGCAATATTCTCCAGGATCCATTCCATTGTTCCAGTTATCTCTGCCATCTTAAAGTACCTCTTTTCTGCAAACTATGCCGAACATCCTGTCCTGCAAAAAGCCTTTTTCCCGCTCTAACGGGCAGCTTTCTCAAGCCAGGTCACCACTTCTGTATGGTCTGTAAAACAGAACATTTCCACAGGCTGGATCTCTTTTACTACGTAATTTTTCTTTGTAAGGAAAAGAAGATCTCTTGCCAGTGTTTCCGGATTGCAGGAAATATAGACGATTTTTTTTGGTGCCAGGCGGGTTACGGAATTCAGGAATTTTTCACTGCT
>OLSL01001515.1_pt1 | contig 21099 bp, 21 predicted proteins | sample 1672511 | NCBI WGS metagenome assembly OLSL01 (sample SAMEA3136694, study PRJEB25190) | human gut metagenome | biome: human gut; feature: human-associated habitat; material: faeces | place: Austria | collected 2013
TTTGCCCTTCATAAACAAGGCGTAAATCCTGCGAACAATATCAGCCTCTTCCGGTACGATTTGGGGCAAATCATCCGGTCCTTTTTCGTAGCCGAGAAACTGCTTATATGGCAGGCTGACTTTTCCATCTGCAAACCTCTTCCGCTGTCCCCAGGTCACATTTTCTGAAATTGAACGACTTTCTTCCTGGGCAAGAGAGGACATAATGGTAATTAGAAGTTCACCCTTGCTGTCCAGCGTGTAAATGTTCTCTTTTTCAAAGTAGACTTCTACACCTTTTTCCTTTAGTTTGCGGACGGTCACCAGGCTGTCAACAGTATTCCTGGCAAATCGGCTGACCGATTTTGTTACAATGAGGTCTATTTTCCCGTTTAGGGCATCCTCAATCATGCGGTTAAAGCCCTCACGGTGTTTCGTGTTTGTACCAGAAATTCCTTCATCGGCATAAATGTCCACCAGCTCGTATTCAGGATGTTTCGCAACGTATTCTGTATAATGCTTGACCTGCGCTGCGAAAGAGTGAAGCTGATCTTCGGAATTGCTGGATACCCGTGTGTAGGGTGCTAATCGCAGGATTCGCTGTTCCTGTTTTCCGGCTGTCAGCTCGGTAATTGTTTTTCCCATGCTGTTCTCCTTTCTGCGGATTCTTCCTCTTTCCATATTACCGCTTTCTCTGCGGCAACACGAAGGATACCACATGAGTTCGCATACATCCAGCGAGAATGGCGAGAATTAAAGGAAAAGACATAACTTTTTTTGCGGATCATAATGTTCCGTCTGCAACTGTACGATATTGTTGTATTCTTCTTCGGTAATCAGCTTCATGGACAGCAGAAGGCGAAGCATATTCAGCCCATAGGCAAGTGAGGCGTGGTCTTTGTCTGATAGATTTTTCATCATAACAGCACCTCCATGCATTTGACACCGAGGCTGGTGATGAGAGCGTGATCAACTTTTCCCATTGTATCCTTATTCAGTTTACCGGCATAATCGCCAAGCCTTGTTTTATCTATAGTCCGAAGTTGTTCCAGTAGGACGATGGACGATGTTTTCAGTCCATCGATGGTAATCTTAACATGGGTGGGAAGCCCCGCTTTTTCTCTTTTACTTGTAACGGCCGCCACAATAGTGGTGGGGCTATATTGATTGCCCTTGTCGTTTTGCAGCACAAGGACGGGACGGAAACCGCCCTGCTCGCTTCCAATAATAGGCGATAGATCGGCGTAATATATCTCGCCGCGTTTTACCTGTTTCATCTGTGTTCCTCCGTATATTAAGTAAAAACGGCCGCCTGTCGTGTTTTGGGCAGGCGGGCGCTGTATTATTTTGTATCAATCGTTTTGCGTGTCTATCCGATATTTGAACCACGCCGTCCCTCGGATATACGGGAACACACCCACCGGTCATGCATTTGACCTCATTGGAATCTCACCACCCCCAGGATCGCTGCGGGACGCCCTCCTTTGCTGCGACGGTTTTATCACGCTCGGCTTTAGGACTGGACGCAAGTACCTTTAATGCCTCTGCCTGTTATCGCCTTCGCGGTGGGTGCGCCACAGCGTCTGAGTATTATCTCATATGGCTTGCCGGTTTTGCCAGCAGCAGAGGGGAAGTAATGGGTATGCTGTGCTATTCTGTTGTCAAGGAACAAAGGAGAGATTTTTCTCCCTCACTATTCCTCCACAACACGAAAAGGCTAAAACGAAACGCCCTCAAAAAAATTTTTTACGAATTTCTCAAACTGCCGCTTGTATTTGCGGATAACCTGCTCGGATACGCCGTACTTTTTTGCCATAGCCGCCGTGCAGGATTTCTTTTTTCCGGCGAGATAATACGCAAGCAGATCCACAGCCCATGGTTTCCACGCAAAAAGCTGCTTTTCCAGCTCATCCATGATCATTTCACTGATTACGGCGGCTTCCATATCTTCCGCACTGCGCAGACACTCCAAAAGCGTAATGTCATCGGTTTCGTTCAAAACGGCGTCCAGTGATAAAAACCGATATTCCTTTCCTGCCTTACGGCTGCGCTCCGTTATGGTATGCCGGCTGTTCCATTTTTTGTACTCGGCGTAAGATACCTCTATGATCATCCGGTCAATCTCTTTGCCGTCCTCAATGCAGTCGGCAATAAAATACCGGCGATGCTCGGTGGGAAGATAGCGGTTGGCGTTTACAGCGGCAAGCCATTCCGCTGCGGTGACTGCGCAGAGTGCCGCCTTGCCGTCCTTTTGCGGTTTGTTGATTAAATATGTGTTTTTCAAAACAAAGTCCTTTCCCGAACAAGCCGGGGAAGGACTCCGTTTTACCGTGCGAGTATCCGAGCAAACAAAAAAGCGCCGTGGAAATCAGATTGATACAATATGCCCGTATCATTCTGACTCGCACGGCGCCTGGCAGCCTGACCGTTTCCGGTCTTCTCCGCTTGCTCGAATAGAGTTTTATGGTTTTTATTTTATTGTTGTTTTATACTTTCTGCGGCGGTGCCTGCGGAAATAGGCAAGATTCAGCACGGATACCGTTTTGCATTTCCGGCATCGGATAGTCAGATGCCCTGTGCAGTCGGAAAAAACCGTGCCTGCCTTATATCCGCATTCGGGACATTTCAGATCCCGTTCGATCAGGCTCTCCGCTTCCCTGCGGGACAATTCCGCTTTCATGCGTATTTCCTCGTTGGCTCGGTAAGCATTAGGTTTCATGAGGTGTTGCCTCCCAACTGGAGTTCCTTTTCGATATATTCGGAAATGTCATGATGATTCAGCAGTCCGAGTCCACGCAGCCGGATCACGAGGGCTGTGTAAGACACCTCCAAAGCATCCGCCATCTTTTGCAGGATGACTTTCTCTCTCGGATGGAAGACGGTTTCCCCATAAACCGGCAGCCGTTTTCCGCCGTTGAACCTTTTCAGTGTTTCGTACATGACCGACCTCGGCATCAGCAGGGAGGCGGAAAAGGTATTTGCCTGCCATTCGCTGATGCTGTATATCTCCTGCATTTCCTGCAGCGAGTATGTCCGTTCCCTGTCGTGGGTGCGGTGAAAACAGGCGGCGCTCTCCGGATTAATACGCATGGATATCAGATGTCCGGCTTCGTGGCCGAGTGTGAACCGCCGGTGCGTGTGTTCTTCCGGACGGAGCAGATACCGGTCAAGCACAATGGTTTTGAATGGGAATACCACGGAGAGAGCCTGTCCGTCCCGCTTTATCTTTAAAGGCGCTCGTCCGTCACCCGTAAATCCTATTTTATTGGGATCAGCCTCGGCAAAGGTTTCGTATAATATGCGGCATTTCAAATAATTCTGCACGAAGCCATCGATATCCACGCTTTGCGGGATCGGTTCCTCTTGACCGAGGTGTTGACGAAGCATCGCTTCGCACAGTTCTTCGATTTCTGCCTGTGAAATAAAGTTGATCAATCAGTTTCCCTCCTTTTTGCTATGTAAGCTGCTTGATCACCTGCTGCGCCACGCCCTGGACATAGCAGCGGTCGGTATAGATATCCTCCATGGTACTGTTTTCCGGGTGGAGCCGGATGCAGCCCTTTTCGTGGTCTATGTAAAAGCGCTTGAGGGTGGTTTCGTTATCCACCAGTGCAACGATGATGTCACCCTCGTCAGCGGTGTTCTGCTTTTTTATCACTACAAGGTCGTCCGGCTCAATACCGGCCTCCACCATGGAATATCCTCTGGCGCGCAGCAGAAAGAATTCTCCGCTGCCGAACAGCGCCGTGGGCAGTGCCACATACGCTTCAAAGTCTTCTTCCGCGTATTCCGGCTGTCCGCAGGAGATGCCGCCCAACACCGGGGTGAGGACAACCTCCGCATTCGCTTTCCGCGTCACGGCGGTTTCAGCAGTCTTGCCGTTGTAGGAGAGCAGCCCGCGCCTATCCATCTCCCAAAGGTAGCTGTGTACGGTGCTTTTCGCGTAGCCTACCTCTGCGGCAAGCTCGCCGATAGAAGGGGATCGGTAATGGGAAAAATAAAATTCCTTCACAGCGTTTTTGATCTGCTCCATTGTTTCTTCGCTCTTGCAGCGCATATCGGCACCTCCTTTTCTCATATCCGAACGGAGCGTTCGGGATAGGTATATTATACCGGTTTGTCCCATCCGCTTCAATAGGTTTTGGAAAAGTCAAATCGGGATGGGCGTTTCAAAACCCATCCCAATTTTTGCTCCTGCTATTTCGCTTGTTTTAAGGCAGCCTGCAGTCGCTGTGCGTACTCCCGTCTTACCGGTTCGGGCGACAGAATTTCGATCTGCCCGCCGTAGGTGAACACCCAAGCGTAAAAGGTAGGGCTGACCGATACCTGTACGCGGGCGGTGAAATGGCTGCTGTCATACCGTCCCGTTTGTACCTGCTCCCCGAAACGGTCTACGATATTATCCATGAGGCCATTTTCGCATTTCAGCTCCACGGTGCAGTCTGCACCATCGTACATAGAGAAGACACGGCGGCAGTACTTGCCTATGTCATAGCCCTCCGGCCTTGGGCAGAAGGCGCTCTCTGACAGCTCTGGGCGGCACATCCGGTCCACCCGGAAGGTGACCACCTTGCCGTGGCTCTCGGAGTAGCCGCACACATAGTAGGCGTCGCTGTTCCAGACCATATCGTAAGGAGAGAGGACATACACACGTCCGCCGTGCTTGTACCGCTTTTTCTTCTGTGGGGTGTATTCGATATATTTGAACATGACGGTTTTCTGCTGCTGGATCGCCGTATGCAGGATGTCCACGGCATAATAGACGGCCTCATTGCCTGTTTTTACCTTGCCGTCCACAAAGAGGCTGCGCCTGAGGCTCTCTCCCTGATGGGGGCTTATAAGTCCCGTCACCTTTCCGATCAGCTCACGGCTCTTTTTGGGGGAGATAAACCTTGCTGCCTGCACCGCGTCCACCAGCAGTTTTAGCTCGGCAAGTTCCAGATGCCTTGTCCCGATGAAGTATTCGTTCTGGCGGCTACGGTTGCAGACCACATCAAAGCCGCTGTTTTGCAGCTCGGCAGCGTCCTCTACCACCGTCTTGCGGGTAGTGGAGATACCCAGGGAGGCGAGATATGCTATGATATCCGCCGTGGTGGCGAGATGCTCCTCATCGGTGTGATCCCACAAATATTTGAAGATATATAACGCCCTGTTTTTATTGACCATTATCTTTATAGAAACCCTTTGCAAAAATCTTTTCCCTTGTTTTCTTGATTTCTCCTTTTCGTATTGTCTTCACCCCAAATACAAAATAAACGATATGGCAGACCCAGACGATGGCGAGGATCACGCTGGGTACGATTACGCCGGCCCGCATCATCATGAAGAAGCCGATTCCCATTACCAGCGTCACCGGGACGATAATGCCCAGCTTGGTCTGCACCGTCATGCCCTTTTTCTTTACAAAGGATTCCAGGTGCTTTTTGTAAAGTTTCGTACTGACAAACCAGTCGTGGAGCTTTTGGGAGGAGTTGGCAAAGCAGAACACCGTCGCCAGAAAAAACGGCACCGTAGGCAGAATGGGCAGCGCTACACCAACGCATCCAAGCCCCAGGCAGAGAAAGCCCAGAATTAGAAATATCAACCGTTTCAGTTTCATAAATTCACCCTCTATCGATTTTTTCTATTTCTTTCCGACAAGCAATGCCGAACCGCAAAGCATCAGCTGTTTTGCTTCTTTGGAGTTCATGAACATTCCTTTTGTCGTATCGATTAGTTCCACCTGTTCATATCCCTGCTCCTTCAACCTTTCCACAAACGCCTGCATATCCCCATACCGTGTGGGAGACATCAGGTCGTGTATGGCAAAAACACCGCCTTTTTTCAAGACGCGCAGGGTTTCTATCAGCAGGGCCTGTTTGTCTGCGCGGGCTATATTGTGATACACATAATTGCTGGTCACGGCATCGAAGCTCTCATCGGGAAAATCCAGCCGTATAGCATTCCCACATGAAAAGCGTGTGTTTTTGACGCCTTCTGCTTCGGCATTGCTCTCGCACAGGCGTTTGTTAAAGGAAGCATATTCCTTTCCCCAGCGGTCGATCCCGACCATTTTCCCCTGTGGATTGCCTTTTGCACAGGCGATAGTCAGAGCGCCGCTGCCGCAGCCAACGTCCAGTCCGTGTCCTCCGTCCGGCAGACGGACATATTTTGCTATTCCTTCCACAATCTGTTTGGACAGCTTTCTTTTCCCTTCATAAGAAAAGGCTTTGTAAGCGCAGATACACCATGCAGCGCAGCCACCGCAAAACAAAAAGGCGATTCCGAATAGAAGACCCAGCGCAAGACGGAGCCCGCCCTGCACGCCGATCCCGCATACGCCGAACAAAAGGAAACAGGCAAGAATAATAGCTGAAACCAGCATCAACGTCCACATCATTCCTTTGGGCACCCAATTCGTATAATCCGGTTTCATATGATTTTTTCCTTTCCGCATCAGCTCATTCTCCCGTGCTCAACGGAATAGACGGTGTCCGCAATCCGCATGGTGGACTGGCGGTGGGAAACCAGCATCACCGTTTTTCCCTCTCGTTCTTCGTGGAGGGATTTTAAGATAACCGCTTCGTTTAAGCTGTCCAGGTTGCTGGTGGGTTCGTCCAGCAATAAGAAGGGGGCGTCGTGGAGGAAAGCTCTTGCCAGCCCCAGCCGCTGCCGCTCCCCGCCGGAGAGGGTATCCCCCAGCTCGCCCACCGGGGTGTCGTATCCCTTGGGTAAGGTCATAATGAAATCATGCACTGACGCCTTTTTGCAGGCCGCCTCGATTTCCTCGTCCGTGGCGTCCAGTTTGGCAATCCGCAGGTTGTTTTTGATGCTGTCGTGGAACAGGTGGGTCTCCTGGGTGACGAAGCTCTCCATCTCCCGCAGATTGTTCGTATCGATATCCGCAACCCTTGTGCCGGAAAGCGTTACGCTGCCTTTCTGCACGTCCCAGAACCGCATCAACAGCTTGAGCAGAGTGGACTTCCCGCTGCCGCTGCGTCCCACAATGCCGATCACGCTGTGTTCCGGTATCTCCACCGATACGTCCGAAAGGATGGTTTCGTTCCCATAGGAAAAGGTGACCTGCTCCGCCGCCGCGCCCGTGAAAGCGATTTCCGGCCTTCCGGTCACTTCCTCCACGACTGGGGTTTCGTCCAGGATGTCCAGCACCCGGTTGCCCGCCGCAAAGGTGTTCTGCAGAGTGCTTCCCAGCGCCGCCAAGGCGATAACAGGGCCAAAGGAAGAAAAGAGGGCGATGGTGGGGATCAACACCCCGTCAAAGCCTACCGCTCCGCTTTGGCAGAGCAAGGCGGAAACAAACAGCATCACAAGGTCAAAAGCCAGCACCACCGTGTTGGTTACTGCCGAATTGCGGCCGGAGGTGCGTTTCATCCGTTCCTCGTCTTTGGCAAGGCCATCGGTTTTTTCATTCATCTGTGCCAGCCGCTTTTTGCCCTGCCCATATTGCAGGGTTTCCGAAAGCCCACGCAGGCTGTCCAGCACAAAGCCGGAAAGTTCCCCGGATTTGGTACGGAACCGAATCCCATCGTCCCCGCTGAACTTGGAGGTGGCAAGGGGAATGACGATTCCAACCACGAGATACGCCGCCAGCGCGATGAGACCCAGCAGCCAGTGAAAGGAGCCGATAAACAGGCACATGATAATCGTAAACAAGAACGCTATGGCCGCCGGGGAGATGGTATGGGCGTAGAAGACCTCCAGCAGTTCAATGTCGGAGGTGATGACCGAAATCAAGTCGCCCTTGTCCCGGCCCTCCAGCTTGGCAGGGCAGAGCCGCCGCAGCGCATGGAACACCTTATCACGCAGAAGCGCTAATAATTTAAAGGCGATAAAGTGGTTGCAGGCCTGTTCCGCATACCGCAGGAATCCCCGCACGATGGCAAACACCACCACACAGACAAACAGGGCGGTCAGGGTGAAGGGAGTATCGAACCGCAGCGCTTCCAGCACCGCATAGCCGCCGAAGATGGTGATAAAGGCGGCGCAGAGATGGCCCACGAGTCCCATAAGGACAGCCAAGAACATAAACCCGGTCAAGGGTTTCACCAGCCCAATCAATCGTGCCATCACCTGGAAGCCGCTTCGTTTTTTCATGCCGGTATTCATGCGCGTTCACCGTCCTTTCCGTAGTTTTCCAGCGTCTGCTGGGCGTTCCACAAGCGCTCGTACAAGCCATCGCTTTCCAAGAGTTCCGCATGGCTGCCGTGTTCGGCGATGTTTCCGCCATCCAGCACATAGATGTTGTCCGCTCGCACCACATTCGCCAGCCGATGAGAAATGAGGATCACCGTCTTGCCCCTTGCCAGCCGGTGGATTTCTGCCATAATGTCGTTTTCGCTCTCCACATCGATGTTGGAGGTGGCCTCGTCAAAGATATAGACCGGGCTGTCGTGTAAGAGCGCCCGTGCCAGCGCCAGCCGCTGACATTGCCCGCCAGACAGGTTCGACGCCTTTTCGAGCAGGTGAGTATCCAGCCCCTGCTCCGCTTTCAGGAATCCGGCAAGGTTCACCCGTTCCAGCACCGCCCACAGCTCGTCATCGGACGCGGAAGGCTTACCCATGAGCAGGTTATCCCGCACCGTACCCTTGAACAGATAGCTCTGATGGCTGACATAGGTGATATTCCGCAGCAGAGAGCTTTCGTTCACTTCCCGCAGTTCCACGCCGCCGATGGTGACCGAGCCGGTATATCCCTTGTTCCGTCCCATCAGAATAGAAGCCGCTGTCGATTTTCCACAGCCGCTTTCCCCAACCAGAGCCGTGAAGCTGCCCTGGGGGAACCGTAAATCCACACCATGCAGGATTTCCCGGTCTGGCTCATAGGAAAACTGCAGGCCGGAGCAGACGATGTCATGCTGTAATGGAAAGCTCTCGGAAACCTCCTGTTTGTGTTCCGGAAGATCCAGCAGGCGGAAGATTTTGTCGCTGGCGGCCATGCCGTTCATGGCGATGTGGAAAAAGCTGCCCAACTGCCGCATGGGTAGGAAGAAATCCGCTGCCAGCAGGATGATCAGCAGGCAGCCGGCTAACGATACGTGGTTACCCATATACTGCGTCACCGCCATGATGACCCCCAGCGCCGCCCCGCCGTATGCAATCAAATCCATGATGGTAATGGAGTTAAGCTGCATGGTGAGTACCTTCATGGTGATTTTGCGGAATTTCTCGGCCTCCGCGTTCATCTCTTTGTTTTTGAACTCGTCTGCCTGATAGATTTTGAGGGTCGTCAGCCCCTGTAAATTTTCAAGGAAGGTATCCCCCAGCGCCGTGTACTGCCCCCAGTATTTGGAGAGCAGCTTTTTTGCCCAGGTCTGCACCGCCGCGATAGCAATGGGAATCAACGGCACGCAGATGAGCAGTACAATTGCCGAGGGGACATTGATAAAGCAAAGCACCACGAATAATGTCAAGGGAGCTAACATCGAATAAAAGAACTGAGGCAGGTAAGCGCCGAAGTAGGTTTCCAGCTGATCCACGCCTTCCACCGCCACCTGGACTACTTCGGAGGTTTTCACCTGCTCGTTGTAGGAGGCGCCCAGCCGCAGCAGCTTTTCGTAAATCCGCTCCCGCAGGGTTTTCTTGACTGCTTTGGAGGAGAGATAGCTCATCCGGCTGGCCCCAGTGGTGCATAGAAACCGGATAAGTAGCGCCAGTAAGACCACAACTGTCGTCGCCCACAGAGAAGCGGAGCTGGTGCTGCCGTAATAAAGCCCGGCAAACAGGTTTGTGATGCTGAACATCATGGCGATATTCGCCGCCAGGGAACACCACTGCAATATGACGTTCCCGGCGATGTATTTTTTGCTCTCAGCTACCGTGCCGATGAGCCGTTTGTTTATCATCATGGTTTCGTCCGCCTTTTAAGTATTTTTTCATCGCTGCTTTCACGCCGGAGCACAGAATTGCGATGGCTGCCGCAAACACAATGGAAGCCAAACCGCAGAAAAAAGACTGCATGGCGTCACTCATACCCGTCCGCCTTCTTTCTTTTTGCCAGCCCCTTGATTGCCTCGTAGCTTTTCGGGCTGACGGCGTGCTCCATCCGGCAGGCGTCCGCCGCGGCCGTTTTCCCGTCCACACCCAGATTTTCCAGCAAAGATTGAAAAGTCTGGTGCCGCTCGTAGGTGGCTCTTGCGATTTCTAATCCTGTTTCCGTCAGCCGGACAGCACTGCTGTCATCCTGAGTGATGTATCCTTCCTGTTTCAGCGCTTTCAGGGAAATGGAAACGGTTGGTCGGGAGACGCCCAGCCGTTCGGCAATCGCAGCGCCGTGAACCTCCCCGGTTTTGGAGAGGATATAGATGGTTTTCAGATAATCTTCTGTGGTACGTCTGAGTTTCACACAGGCATCTCCTTTCCTGATATTTACACCGGAATGACAAACGGCTTACCGTCCACGGTGCGGATATCCAGATTCACATCATAAACCTCCTGCACCAGCTCCCCGGAGATGATTTCCTCCGGCAGGCCGTGGGCGATCATCCTGCCGTCCTTCATGGCGACGATCTCATCGCTGTAATAGAGCGACTGGTTGATGTCATGGAGAACCATAATGATGGTGATGCCGAACTCCCGATTGAGCTGGCGGATGAGCTTTAAGATTTGCAGCTGGTAACGGATATCCAGATAGGTGGTTGGTTCGTCCAGGAACAGCACCTTCGTATCCTGCGCCAGCGCCATGGCGATCCATACCCGCTGTTTCTGTCCGCCGGAAAGCTCGGATACCGGTTTATCCCTATGCTTGTATGTATGGGTGATCTCCATGGCACGGCGGATTTTTTCCTCATCTTCTTTGGGGTCGGGTGAAAGCCCCATCGTGTGGTAGGGCGTTCTTCCGTACCCCACCAGCTTTTCCACGCTCAGATCCACCGGGGCGGTGTTGTACTGGTGGACGATGGAAACCTCCCTGGCGAAATCTTTTAATTTCATACTGGCAATCTTTTCTTCCCGCAGGAAAATTTCGCCCTCGTCCGGACGGAGGTTTTTGGTCATTAAATTGAACAGTGTGCTCTTGCCGCAGCCATTGGCCCCGATGAGAGTGGTGATTTTTCCCTCGTGAAGCTCCAGGTCGAGATTCTTCAGCACCTGCTGTTTGCCGTAGGCAAAGGAAAGGCTTTTGACGGTAAACACGTTATTGTCCATAGCTTTGCTTCGACCTCCTCAACAACAGGATAAAGAACGGGCCGCCTGCCACCGACATGATGATGGCTGCGCTGATCTCATAAGGCGCGGCAATGGTCCGTCCCAGGGTGTCCGCCAGCAGCAGGGTGAATGCTCCCAGCAGGATGGAATAGGGCACCAGCACTTTATGATTGCTTCCCACCAGCAGTCTTGCGATATGGGGGACGATGAGCCCCAAAAAGCTGATGGGGCCGATGATGGCGGTGGAAATGCTCGCCAGCAAAACCGCAATCACCGAGATGATGATCCGGCTGCGGGTGACGTTCACCCCCAGGCTTCTTGCAGTTTTGTCCTCCAGCGCCAGCAGGTTGCATTGCCCCAGCACAAAGATGGAGGCGATCAGCCCAATGACGACATAGAGTAACAGCGTCTGGAAATCGTCCCAGGTTTTCATGGTAATGTTGGCGTTGACAATGCTGGCCACGCCGGAATAGTTGCTCCCTATACCGGAGTTGAAGGCGCTCATGAGCCCCGTAAACATGGCGTTGACCGCCACGCCCACAAGAATAATGCGCAAAGGCGAAAGCCCGCCCTTCCAGGAAAGGGAGTAGACCAGCAGGAAGGCGACCATCCCGCCCAGGAAGGCAAACAGGGGCGTGAAAAAGTACAGTGTCGGCACAAAGGCGGTAATGAGCACCGCCGTCAGACTTGCCCCGGAGCTGACGCCGATGATGCCCGGGTCGGCCAGTGGGTTTTTCATTACGGCCTGCAGCAGCACGCCGGAAACGGCGATGGCTGCCCCGCCGAAGATGGCGATGAGGATGCGGGGAAACCGCAGGTCGTAAATGGTCGCCACGTTTTCGTTGTATTCAATAAAGAGTCCTTTGAACAGCTCCAGGGGCGTTACCTTCAGGCTGCCGGTGTTGACGGCAACCAGGAAAAGCGCCAGCAGCCCCAGAGCAGTGATCACAAAGGAGAGGATTTTCTTTCGGTTGCTTACCATAAGCAAAATCTCCTTTTGGAAAAACGGCCGGGATTCCCCCGACAGGAAAAGCCCGGCCGCCTTGTGTTTTTTCAGGGTTATTCCTCGCCGTAAAGCATGGGCTGAAGCGCTTTCAGCGCCTCCTCATAGCTGAAATTGGCGCTCATATTGAACAGGTCGGAATCCAGATCGTACACCCGGTCCTCCTGCACCGCCTTGAAATGCTGCCAGATGTCGTTGGTGGAAAATTCCTCTGCAAACATCTTCCTGGCCTCATCCGGCAAGCCGTGGGCTGCCCGGAGGATGACGTCCGGCTCCTTGGTTTTCATATCCTCGGTGTTGGCGAACAGGAATTCCTGCCCGTCCCCATCGCCGTAGACGTTGGTGCCGCCCGCCAGCTTAACCAGGCTGCCTACATAGCTGTTGTCGGTTGCAATAATGTAGGAACCGGGCAGGCCCATGAGCACCAGTACCTTTGGGGATTCCTTACCGGCGTTTTTTTCTGCAAATTCTGTCATAAAGGAATCGAATTCCTCCAGCATGACAGCCGCTTCTTCCTCCCGGCCGAATTTCTCGCCCAGCCCTTCAATGGAGGCGTACATTCCTTCTACGCTTTTGAGGTTTATAAACAGGGAGCTGACCCCAATAGAAGCGTATTTGGGCTGCAGGTCGTTTTGCAGGGTACTGGGTGACAGGATGTAGTCTGGGTCAAGGGATTTTATGATCTCCAAGTCAGGGTTCATGGCCATGCCCACGGTGGTAACCCCGTCGTACCTCTCCGGCAGGTCGCTGGTGGATTCGCAGATACCCACCAGGTCAAGATTCAGCCGGTTACAGATCTGCGCTACCGCCGGGGAGGTGGCTACCAGGCGGACTTCGCCGCCTTCATTGGCGTTTGTACTGCCGGTTTCCTCCGGGTGCTGGTTGACGCAGCCGGTGACGGACAGCGCCATCACACCGGCTAAAACAAGGGATAGGATTTTTTTGAGTTTCATTGCCCGCACCTTCCCTTACTTTTTCTGAAAGGGGTTCTTACCCCTTCTGAAGAAGCAGAAGTACCACACACAGCCTCCCGCAATGGCAACAATCACAATGCCACCGATGACCCACCAGATCACCGGATTGCCGGTGCTGATGTCCTGCTCCGCTTCGGTGGAGGTATCGCTCACCTTGTTGCCGGAAGCGTCGAACTCTTCCAGGCCAAGGGCTTCAGAGAAACTGTCTTCGCTGGAAGAATCAGCGGAAGACGCATTGCTGCTGGATGCTTCCGAAGAGGAAGGAGCTGCGGAGCTTGGTGCCTGACTGGAAGAGGGTGTCTGCTCCGATGAGGTCTGGCTGGATGGAGTCTGCGTCTGCGGGGTGGTTACCGCAGGCTGCTCCGGTTCCTCCACCTTTACGCTGGTGACGAAATCACCGGAGCCGGACTGGAGGTTCCCAACCGTTATGTAGAAGGTCACATCTCGTCCCATGGGGATCACATACATATTGCAGCGGATGATGGCGTTTTCGCTGGGTACCTGCATCCGGAAGTCGGTGGTATTGTTGGTGAAATCCTCCTGCATGACAGTAGCGGAAACCGATGAAAAATTCCCGTTCCGGCTGCCGTCCACCTGAAACTGCGGATTCTGGATATTGTCCATAAGGTTGAGCCGCACGGTAACAAAGGTATTACCCTGCGGATCCACTTCAACCAGAGCAGCCTTGTTAAGGGCACTGTCGGTCATGGACTGGCCCAGGACGTAGGAACCCTCGCCGCCGGAATCCTCGATTTTTCCGGTGGTCGGATGCTTGTAGTGGGAGGTTGCGGTTGCGGTATAGATGCCGTTAGATGCTGCTAACACCGGTATGGAAGTAATGCCCGCCACAAGGGCGAGCATTACCACCATACTGCACAGCGCCCGCTTGAGCTTTGATGCAGTATTTGTCATATTGTTTCTCCTTTGTTTAGGCTTCGTTGGACTTGCGCTTTCTGGTCACCAGAGTAACACCCATCATGCCCGCAGCGGCCAAGGCCAGCAGAGCAAACACCGCCACGTTGGAGTCGTCGCCGGTCTGGGGGATGTTGGCCGTGTTTTCCGCATCGGTGATGGTGCTGCCTTTTTCCACCAGCACATAGGTCCCGGCGGTCTTGGTGATAACCGTGTAATAGCCGTTCTCCACTGTGCCTCTTACCAGCACCTTGCCGCTATCGTCCAAACGATAGACTGCCAGATTCGCGAAATCATAGCCTGCCGCAATCGGGAAACTGATGCTCACCGTACCGTTGGGAGTTACTTCATTGCCGTCCGCATCCAAAAATTTCACATCATAGAGCTTGAATTTTTTGCCCATGTCGCTCAGGGAGGCAACAGCAGCGTCATAATCCGCGCCCTGCGTGATTTCCGAAACCACAATCTGCACGCCTTCGTCAAACACGCCCTTGTCGGCATGCACCTTTACGCCCGTGGCGGAATCGGTGAAGTCCACTGCCGGGGACTGCTCCACCGGCTCTTCCGGCTTGATTTCGCCGTCATCGAGCTTGAGCAAAGACCAGTCGAGTTTCATCAGGACGTCCTGGCTGCCGGTGCCCTCGGAAATTGCTTCCATAATCGGGACGAACACATGAAGCGGGACATATTCGCCGGCCGCTTTATCTACCAATTTCAGCCGGATCATTTCCGGATACAGATGGTCGGCATCGTTGTAAATATCAATCACATCGGTTCCGTCTGCATTCTTCTGGGTAGACAGCACTTCGGCCGGAACCAGTGCGCCCTGCGGAATACCAAAATTGTTGTATGTATAGCCCGCATCATAGTAGGAAAGATTCATCAGATAACCAAATTTGTTCTCGATGGTCAAGCCTTTGAACTGCATGGTCAGATAATATTCCCCGTCAATGACTTCCAGCCAAACATTGTGGTTAATGGCGTTGTTCGACATAGAGAAGTTTTCCCGGTCAGTTTTTATCATCTGGGCGTAGAGGGTGTACTTTCCATCCGGCAAATTGTTAATGTCCCAATCTCCGGTGTCTTTCAAAGTCAATCCTTCAATAGCTTCTCGAAGTTTTTCAACTTCTGCATCTACCTCTTCCTGGCTGGAACGGTCATTGACCGCAACCATTTCCGCGCTGTTTACGGAGTTTTGCAGTGTAAGGACGGAGGAATCGGTATAAAGCTCAGCCTGCTCCAGTTTGGCGTTTGCTTCTTCGAGCATTTGATTGAGTTCTGTTTTATCCGCCGTTTCCCGGTCGATCACTTCTTCCGGATCAGCATCCGGAGTCTCATCTGATACTTTAACCGCATCATCATAGTAAATGGTAAAGATGGCGTCTCTGGTCGCATCACCGCCAGCCATGATGGCATCCATAGCGGATACACGGAATTTCGTCATAAATTGAGCGTCATCAGTCGGCAGAATCATATACCCTTCGCTTGGGTAATAATCTGTAGTTCCTTCGTTGAATGAATCGGTATAATAGCTGCCGTCCGGGTTCTTATAGTAGGAGGTATAGGTGAGTTCTTCCAATTCCCCCTCTTGGTTGTAGTACCACATCTGGATCATATAGCCCTTATCGGAGCCAATGTTAACGGGATCGAAATTCAGCTCTAAACGCTTCACCCCATCTTTAACGACCAGGGTAGCCTCACCGCCCAGGCAGCTTGCAGACATGGATGTTTCATCCGGCTTGGATTCGTTAAATGTGGTGATCGGCACAGTATAGGTTCCGTCTTTCAAATCAGAGCCATCGGTATCCGCCAGCTTTTCATCATAGACAGCAAGGTTTCCAGACATATAATCTGCATCCACTATCAGGGAATAGATATCCCCCAATACTATGCCGTTTTTGTTGAACCATCCATATCGGAAACCGTTTTGCCCGCCTTCCTGAAAATATTCATTATAGAAAGTCCGCATATTATTTTTGCTCATGCCTTCTTGAATCGGAATTTCAAGGATAGGCGAACTGCCGAAATCAGAAACGGTTTCTTCCCCGTCCGTAACCTGGAAGTTAAAGAAAGTCATCAGGTTATAGCTCTGCACATGGCTTTCCATGTTCGCCCAGGGATTTTTGTCTACATTTGAACTTCCAGTGTCTGTAACAAGATTGATATGAAGCTGTGCGTTCTCCGAAACATATTTGGAACTGGTATGAAGCTTGATTCCGGTAGTATCATCAGTCAGTGTAACAGGCGTTACAGCCGTATAAGGGATAAGTGTTGCTTCGGCGTACCGGTAAACTAAGCCTCTGTAATCATCAATGGCCAATGTTTTTGCCCGGATGGTTTTTCCAGCAACCAATTCATCCAAACTGCTGTATTCCAGCGTCAGGGTTTCGTTTTGCAAAGTGATGGGCTGGTAATTCTCATCCAGAATTTCTGTGCTTTGTCCACCGTCAACCCAGGAAACAATTCCGTTGGGCGTGATGTCATAGGTGACGTACAGTTTCCCATCTTTGAACGCCGTTTTTGCGGACGTAGTACGGAAAGCAGCCGCCATCGTCGTGTTCATCGTGTCGTAATTGAATGAAACCGTCTGCTCTACTTCATCTAAAGCATCCGGCAGCTTCTGTGCTCCGGAAAAATCAATGGAAATCGTGCCCCAGGAAGAATAGTATCCTGTGTCAAATTCGTCAGACTCATAAGCGTGTTCATCCCGCTCATAGAGAAGATTGACAAACAATTCTTCACTCAGGCTGTCTACCGTAACGGAAAAAGCTATTTTTCCATTTTCAAGCTTCTGATAAGTTGTGTCATAAAAAAGCTCATTATTGTCCGCAGAAACCTTTTCTTTTTTGGCATCAGTAAAGCCGCTGCCCGCCAGATCATAGCCGTCAACTAAATTTTTCTGTGCATAACCGATCTCGGATAATTGTTCTGTTTCAGACGCTCACGGCTTCATCGCTTCAAAAAGGATGGCGCGATAATCCTGCCAGCCGTACTGCATATATTGCTTGTTGCTATACATATCTCCTTCGAAGAGCCATGTGTCCCCTGGCGATAAGTAGAAAGTAAGGGTGTATTCTCCGTCATCAGCAAGAATTTTTATATTTTCAGAAAGACGGGTGTAGATATAACCGTCCATTCCTGAAAAATGCGCCATATAGGTTCCGTCTTCCAGAACGACCTCTTCTTTGGCCGGTTCCAAGGCATTTATCGCTGCTTCCAGATCGGCGAGCATTTTGGCCGCTGGTTCCTCGGTGATGTTATCCGACGAAACAGGACGTTCGATTGCGTCAATGATGTCCTGCACTTCTTTCCAGGATTCTTCTGTATAGTCAGACGGATTCAGCTTCTCTGCTTCCTGCAGCTTTTCCTCTAATTTGGCAAAGATATCGCCGGCAGGCTCCAGATCGTCTACCGCCCCCTGGAGCATGGTGATCATCAGTTCTGCAATATTCTCAGGCATTGCCGCAGGATCGACAGGACGATTGACCGAATTTGCCTGTTCCATTAGAGCGTTATAGCTTTCTTCGGTATAATCGTCCGGATTTAAAGCAAAGATTTCGTCCAGAAGGGCTTCCAGTCTTCCCCATGCAGAATCTGCGGCAACAAGAGCATCCTTGGCTTCTTTGAGCCTATCATACATGAGAACAGCCATATTTTCCGGCATTTCTTCTGGATCAATAGGCCGATTAACGGTTTTCGCCTGCTCCATCAATGTATTATAACCGGAAGCTATATAATCTTCGCTCTTTAAGGCAAAAATTTCATCCAGCAAAGTCTCCAGTTTGCCCCATGCGGAATCCAAAAGGACAAGCTTGTTCATTTGCTGCTGGAGCATTCCTAAAAAGAGTTTCGCTATGTTTTCGGGCATACCGCCCTGGTCGTTTTCACTCTCCGGCGGCCGGACAGGACGATTGACCGAATTTGCCTGCTCCATTAGAGCGTCATATCCAGACTGTACATATTCGCTTTCATCTAAAGAATCAATTTCATCAAGTAAGGCGTTCAACTCATTATAGACCGTCGGCTCCGCCGCAAACACATTGGCAACGCCCATGCTCATGACCATCATCACGGCCAACAGGACTGCCAGGCTCCGTTTGAGCCACGACTGTTTTGTTGTTGTCATGTTTTGATTACCTCCATTCGTTTCCTTCCCCACAACAGGGAGATCGTAATTTTTGGGTTAGAAATCGCTAACCGTCAATGAAAAAATTTTTGCCGCTTCTACGGCGAATCCTTGATACGTCTCATGGGCTCCTCCTTCTATTGTTTCTGGTCAGGAGGCCGAGCCGTGAACTCGCCCTCCCGGTATATTCCTTTTGTGCAGGAGGCCGCCTACCCAAAGTTAGCAATAGCTAACCAAACCCCTGAAAAAATACTCCTCCCGGAGTTTTTTTGAGGCAGCCTGCTTCACCTGTTCTTTTTTCGGCTTTGCCTATGGAGATGCCCCATATCTCAAAAGCCTTTCTTGGTTCCGAAGGGAGCTGTTGTTTCCAGCTTTCTCCCTCGGCGCATAAATAGTTGTATTTTTCTGCTTCACAAACTGTTTTTTCTTTTCCAATTTATTCCGCAGTTTCCCTAAAGCAGTTTCAGTATAATCAGTTGACTTTTCCTTGTCAATCAAATTTCTGTACCAAACCTGGTTCAAACAGCCGTTTTTCGGCCTAAAAAAGCCCCGGAGCCCGCATGGCAAGGGAAAAACTGCACTTGTACCAAACACGGTTCAAAAAATTTTTATTTTGCCCTTGACAGCCCCGTTTCAGTGGATGAACATGGTGAAAACCGCCGTGCTCTCCGGCATATGCATATCTCCAACGCTGCACTGCATTTTCAGGCATACGCTGCCGTGGAGCAGGGTATCCCGGCCCTTTCCCATGGCGATAAAATTCAGCGCCGTCACCGGAAAATACACATACCGACCGTCAGTCCCGCCGTCCCGGAATTCCCCATCGTACAGATACTGCATTTTGTTGACCCGGCCCTCCATCTTCTTGCCGCTGGACATGGACTCGGCGGACACGGTTTTTACCGCCAGATACACCAGCCCCTCGTGGTCTTTTACGATCAGCTCACAAGGGTTTTCAAACCCTTTGTTTGCCATGGAGAGATTGTTGTGGTTCTTTATCTGCTCCCGGTAGATGATAAACGGGAAGTAATAGCTGCCGTCCTTGAGGTAGTTGCAGATATCCCCGCCGTGAAAGTCGCGGTGCCCGGCAAAAATCTCCTTGAGGCGCATCCGCCCCTCCTGTTCGGCAAGGCGTTCCATAAACTCGTCGGAAAAGCCCGCCGACAGTGCCCGCAGGGCGTTCTCTTTGATCTGCGCAGGCGGGATGTCCTGATACTGCATATACTGCTCCAGGATTTCCCGCTGGTGCAGCAGCTCCTGCGCAGTTCTTTTCCCAGCAGCGGTCAGCACCGATTTTCTGCCCTCCACGCGCTCCATCAGCGCCAGCTCGTCCAGGCTGTCAAGGATATGCGTCAGGGTAGATTTCGGCTTATTCAAATATCGGGCGGCGTTGGTCACCGTCCGCTTTTTCGGCTCCGCCTCCAGAAAATACAAGAGCAGCTGGATCTGGATGCCGTTCAGATTTTCAGACATAAAAAAAATCCCTTCCTCCTGTTATAACGTATACAAAACAAAGCCTGTACGCTTTTTTGCAGCGAACCGGCGTCTGTCTTGCATATACACGTTCAGGCTTTAGGGAATGTAGTTAGTTATTGCTAACTGTTAATAATATATCATGCCCCTCCCGGTTTGTCAAGAGGTTTAAATTCGATTCTGTCTGCTATTTCGAAATTGACTTTTTTAAGATGAGCTGCTATAATACATATACCCCTAATGGTATGGAGGATGGAATATGAAACAATGCATGGATTCCCCAAATCTGCACCGCAGGCTTGCAAAAATTATCGGACAGATCCAGGCGATCGACCGGATGATCGACGAAGATATCCCCTGCGAGGATATCCTTTCTCAGATCAACGCGGCAAAATCAGCGCTCAATAAAGCCGGGCAGGTTGTGCTGGAAGGGCATATCAAACACTGCGTCCGCGACGGCATCCAGCACGGCGACGCGGTGGACCTCTCCCAGGTCGACCTCGTCTTCATGGGCGGCGGCCCCGACCGCGAGCAGAAGCTCGCCAGCGAGCAGCTGCTGGCCCTGCGCGATGACCTGTCCGCCTACGTGGAAGCGGACGGTCCGCTGCTCGCTATTTGCGGCGGCTACCAGATCTTGGGCCGCCAGTGGCTCTGGGGCGACGAGCTCGTGCCCGGCCTCGGCCTCATCGACATGGAGACCCGCCGGCCCGGCACATCTGCCGACCGTCTCATCGACAACATGGTGCTGGAATCTCCCCTGGCCACGCACCCCGTCGTGGGCTATGAGAACCACGCCGGCCGCACCTACTTGGGCGAGGGCGTCGAGGGCTTCGGCCGCGTCGTGTCCTCCTGCGGCCACGGCAACAACGATGACGATCGCATGGAAGGCGCCCGCTACAAGAACATCGTGGGCACTTACTCCCATGGGCCGCTGCTTTCCAAGAACCCGGAGGTGGCCGACTGGCTGCTCGCCCGCGCCCTCGAGCGCCGTGCGACGCGCACCGGCGTCCCTGCCCCCGCTCTTGCCGCCCTTGACGACACCGCCGAGCTCGCCGCCAACGCCTCCATGGTCAAGCGCCTGTCGTAGGAGACGCTTCAATGCTGACGCTCCTGCTCGGCGCATCCGTGGCGAAGTTGTGGGCAATCTGCCGTTCTCCTATGGCTTTTCACTGGTAATGGGGCCCATTTTGTTGCGCCGTTCGGCAATTCTTTGCCAAAATGTTACTTCGAATTGAGCAATTCTTGGTTTTGCGGTGCTGCACGGCTTGCGGTTCTGCTCGCCAAGGAACACGAACCACGAAAGCGAGACCTTCCAGGATGGCCGAAACTCCAGGCAAGAACAATCCCCGCGCCCAGCACGCGTCCCAGCCGGTGGGGAAGTCGAACAATCCGAGGCATTCGCAGCCTGTCGGCGCCAACAACCCCCGGAACTCCCAGCCCCTTGGGAAGGCGACCAACAATCCGCGCCATTCCCAGCCGGTAGGGTCGAA
>OLSL01001519.1_pt1 | contig 21053 bp, 19 predicted proteins | sample 1672511 | NCBI WGS metagenome assembly OLSL01 (sample SAMEA3136694, study PRJEB25190) | human gut metagenome | biome: human gut; feature: human-associated habitat; material: faeces | place: Austria | collected 2013
AGCTATCATTTAGGAAAATGATTGTAATTCAATAGATTGATTTTGATATACTGTATCAAAGTAAGTTTCCTTCCATCTAAAATCAACGTATATATTTAACAAAGGTCAACACATTCCAATGGAATGGTTCAGTTTAAGAGTGTCAGATACTCTTATTTTTGTAAGGATTTCTTACATAAATATCCAGCTTGGATATGACAGGAATAGTCCTGTTTATCAAAAAATAAATATGAATACGCAGATATGTAAAAAGACAGGGCATGATGCTCTGTCTTTTTGCATACCCAGAAAGAAGGAGGAAAAGAAAAATGCAAGTTTCTATTGACAATGATGAATTAGAAAAGAAAGTAGCAATTGCATTGAAAGGCATCAATGGAAGATCATTGGCTCAGGCAATTTTAAAATGCATCATCATCAAAGCAAAAGAGGATGAAATCCTGTTGGAAGCTACCAACCTGGAGATTGGATTACGGGTGAAGGTAGACGGAACGGTAGAGGAGGAAGGATGCTGTGCGATTGATGGAAAATCACTGGCAGACATTTCCAGAAAAATGCCTGACGGTGATGTGGTAATTCAATCGGATGAAAAAACGGCTGTGATATCCGGGAAAAAGGTGAAGATCAAACTGCCAGTCAGCGATGTCGAGAGCTTTCCAGGACTTCCGGATCTGACAGAAATGGAAGTGAGTTGCAGCGTTTTACAGGGAGCGTTGAAAGATGCCTTAAATGGTGTACTATTTTCGATTGCAGTTACAGAAGTAAATCAAATGCTGTCGGTGGTACATGTTAAGTGCGAGGAAGGGCAGATGCGTCTGACCGGACTGGATGGTCATCGGATCGCAATCCGGGCGCTAGAGGTACAGACGGAGGAAATGGAATTAAATCTTCCGGGAATCCCATTAAAAGAGATCGCCAAGCTGTTAAATAATGAGGAACAGAAAGTAGATCTGTGTGTAACGGAGCATCTGGCTTGCTTTCTGATGCCGGATGTCTGGGCATCTATGCGGCTGGTTGACGGAAAATATTTTGATATTTCCGCTTTCCTGCAGGATAAGACAAACAGGAATATCAGAATCGACAAGACACAGTTAAAAGACAGCGTTTCCAGGGCATTACTGCTATTAGCAGATAAAGTGCAGAAGCCATTGGTCGTACAGGTTGCGGAGAATAAAGTGACACTGGAAGCTGCGACCACAGCAGGGGAAATGTCAGAGTCGATCAATGCCGTAACGGAAGGGGAAAGCGAACCACTAAGAATTGGATATAATCCCCGCTATCTGATGGAGATACTACAGGCCATAGAGGATGAAACCATCGACTTGAGTTTGGGTGGTGCAAAAGATCCTTGTCTGATCAAAGGGATGGATTATCTGTATGTATTATTACCCGTTTCATTAGGCAAAACAGAAGCAGCACTTTAAAGGTGCGAAAGGAAATTTTTGATGAAGAAAGTATTAAAAGGAAAAGTATATTGCACTGAGACTGCAAAGGAAGTTGCGCGTATTGAGAATGGATGTATTTTTTACCACAGTGTTAAAATCTTATTCCAAAAAAAAACAGGGGAATATTTCCTTTATGAAAAGAACGTCGTAGATGAAAGTATCGAACCATATACGAAAGAGGAAGCGGATGCGTGGCTCAAACGGCATAAAGCTGAAATTGAGGAAACAAAAAAAACGTAACAAGAAGTAATTGCAGGTACGGATCATGTCAAAATAGGTTGATCTTGGAACCGGAATGTGATTTGCAGAAACTATTTTGGGGAAAATTGTAAATATTTGTTATTACATGCCATCTAAATCCGTATATAAGTATAGAGGCATGGAAAGGAGGGCTGGAACAAATACTTACAATTCAAATGAAAACAGGAGGTAGAGAACTTGAAAGAAGAAGTGATTATGTGTAAAATAGTCTCAAAGACAAATGGATTTCATGGGAATAGTTGGGAGGTGAAGTACACCGATGAGCTATAAGATGGAAACATTTGAAGAACGCAAAGTGCGCTACATTGAGAAGATTAAAAATCTCACCATGATGAGCGACATTCTGGCAAGGAATGTGCTCAAAGATAAGGAATGCTGTGAATACATATTGCGTATCATTATGAATGACAGCATGTTGACCGTTCTTGATAACCAGGTTCAGGTGGATTACAAAAACTTACATGGCAGGAGTGCTGTTCTTGACTGTGTAGCAAAGTCGGGGGATGGTCGCCTGTTTAATGTAGAAATCCAGCAGGAAGATGAGGGAGCAATCCCGAAACGTGCCAGATATCATTTAGGATTAATGGATATGAATGTATTGAATCCGGGAGAGTTTTTTGATAAACTTCCCGAAACATATATTATATTTGTCACACAGGATGATACGCTTGGTTACAGATTACCGATTGCTCACGTGGATCGGATCATAAAAGAAAATGGGGCAGAATTTGGAGATGAAGCCCACATTATTTATGTGGATTCAAGCAAGCATGAGGATACAGAGCTTGGACGGCTGATGCATGATTTTCACTGTAAGGCGGCATCTGATATGCAGGACGGTGTATTAGCAAAAAGGATATACGAGTTAAAAGAGTCAGAGGAAGGAGTCACGCATATGTGTAAAGTGTTGGAAGAAATTCGTGAAGAGGGACGAATGGAAGACAAAATGGAAACAGCAAACAATTTATATAAGATGGGGATGCCATTGGAGCAGATTGCTCAGGCAGTGCAGGTAAGTGTTCAAATGATCCAGGAATGGCTTTCTGGAGAAACTTCCCCAGTGAAATAATTCTAGTAAATGGATGAATAGCCAGAAATAACAAGATATAGGCTCTGATAATATAACGATCAGAGCCTATCATGTTAAAGGAGGAGTAATAGAAAATGAGCCGAGAGATAGAAGAGATACGTGCAGAAGGCTATGCAAAGGGACGTGCAAAGGGATATGCCAAGGAATATGCAGAGGAATATGCGGAAGGTTATGTAGAAGGATATACAGAAGGCTATGCACTAGAAGAAAAAAAGGAAATGGCGAATCGATTAAATGACTTTGGCCTGCCAGTGGAGCAGATTGCCCAAGCGTTAAATGCAGATGTTTCCATGGTGCAGGAATGGCTTGCTGAGCCACAGTTGCCGAAAGAACAGTAGGTAGGAAGAAAAGATAAAAACAGTGAAATCCTGGCTTCATTTATTGAGGTCAGGATTTTTTTTCGCATTTTTTTGTTATGAAAGGTGCTCGAAATCCGTATATATAAGTAGACAGATGAGAAAGGATGCAGGAATATCCTGCAAATAGGTGCGAAAATGGAACAGTATACATTACCAATTATGCGTTACACGAATGAGATCTGGGATATTTTATATCCGGAGGCTTCCAAGGATGAATGGAGCTGGATGAACAATGTACATTCCAGTGCAGATGCCGCAATCATACAAATGCAAATGGCAAGGCAGAGTGCGCATTATCCTAAAAAACTGGGGAAAGTGCAGTTTGTGGTAATCGACCAGGAATTTTTTCAGTGGATTGGTATGACGATCCATGAGTGGGGGCAATTGTCACTTGGAAAAAAGGCGAAAGACATGCAGAAGTATTTTCATCAGTTGACGGAGCCGGATATGCAACGCCTTTTGGAAAAGAACCATATGGATCAGGATCATCGGATGTATGTTTACCGATTCCGGACAGAAAATATGTTACCAAATTTGTGTGAACTGCCAACGGATCCAAAAGAGCTGCTTACAGACTGCCTGAAACTTCGGGTGGATGGGAAGCCGTTATATCTACCGGGAATCTGCTTTCCCAAGGATTTTCATGGATTGGAATTTACACCATCAGAACTTTATCGGGATTTCCAGGAGATGGCAGAGATTTACTTTGCCACAGGTGCCAGCGTCCGGAAGGGAAAATACCGCGTGGACCAAAAGCGAGAGGTTCGGGAAGCATCCGGACAGGAGCTTCAGATTCCCTTTGTAGTGGCGCATGAAGCGAAGGCATCCATGAACGTGGAGGAACTGTTTGAGTCACCATTTCACTCAAATGTATTTCCGGAAGAACTGCATACAGCTCTGAAAGAGACGTTTGGTGAGATCCAACCCCCTCAGATTATACGCATTTTGGACTTGCCATGTTTCATGAAGTTTCCATATGCAGGAAACTGACGTATATAAACAATATCAGTCATAGATCAGGATCAGACCTGAAGAAATCATATGTCCCATTGGGACAGCAAATCATAAGGTGGGAGCATATCCCCACGATCAGAACAGATGCAGAAGCATCGTCGAATGGGCAGGAGATCGCCTGCGAGAAATCAAAATACAATCGGGGGAACCCCGTTTATACATAGATAGAAAGAAGGAATCCGCACACTGGTGCGGATTTTTTGTATGCAAAAAAGGAGGAAAGAAAAAAGAAATGAGGCAATTTTTTACCTTTTTCTTGTCGTATGACTGGTTTGGGTTTCGGCAGAAAAAGAAGAAACAACAAAGAAGGGATTTCCGGTTTCATGGCGATGTCATGCATCTGGGAGCGAAAGCACGTTTTAAGCGGAACGTGGAAGCAGTCAGGCTGTTAAAACATCTGGAGAGGGAAAACCGTCTGGCAACAGAGACAGAGCAGGAAGTATTGGCAAAATATGTCGGATGGGGCGGTCTCTCCCAGGCGTTTTCAGAGGATGATGCAGCGTGGGCATCCGAGCACAAAGTCCTGCAGGAATTATTTACGAAAGAAGAATATCTGGCCGCCAGGGCAACGGTTACGGATGCTTTTTATACGGATCAGGGAATCGCTAAATCCATGTGGGAAACCTTGAAGCGGTTTGGCTTTTTCCAGGGAAACTTGCTGGAGCCGTCGCTTGGGATTGGAAATTTTTTTAGCATTATGGATGCAGGTCCGATGATCCACCGCTATGGGGTAGAGATCGATCCTGTGAGTGCGCGTATCGCAAAACAACTCTACCAAAAGGCTGAGATCACACAGGCCGGACTCGAAAATACCGGGTATGAGAATAACTTTTTCGACTGTGCTATTGGAAATGTCCCGTTTGGTGATTACCAGGTGGCAGATGCGCGTTATGATCACTTTCATCTGAAAATCCATGAATATTTTTTGATCAGGAGTGTGGACCTGATGCGGGCTGGCGGGATTGCAATTTTGATCACCGCAAAGGGGACACTGGATGGAGCAAATGCATCATTCCGGAAACTGCTGGCAAAAAAGGCGGTACTGCTTGGAGCAGTGCGGCTTCCCATAGAAGCATTTCAGGGAATGGCAGGGACGAAAGTCACCAGTGACATCCTGGTGCTGCAAAAGAAGGAGCATGCGCTTTCGAATACTGTCACATGGGTGGATACGGTACAGACACCGGATGGCTTCCGGGTCAATTCTTATTTTATGGAGCATCCGGAGCAGGTCCTGGGTGACCTGCAGGCAGATACCAGATTCCCACATGCGTTTTGTGTCACGAAACCGGATTTTTGTGTGGATGATGTAAAAGCAGCACTGGACCGGATCAAGGGAACACTGACGGAATGCGTACATACAGAGGAAACAGTGTATGCGCCGGCACCGGCGGATGTGAAGAATTACACCTACTTTTTCGATAAACGCGGGGCATTATATTTCAAACGGAATTCTGTGATGGAAGCGGTTTCCGTCGGAAGAATGGCACGCCAGAGGATCGCCGGGATGGATGAGATCCGGCATCTGGTACACCGCCTGTTAAAGTTACAGCAAAAGACGGGAACAGAAGAGGAGCTTACGCGTGTGCGCCACAAGCTAAACCAGACCTATGATGCGTATGTGAAACGGTATGGACATCTGACCAACATGGGAAACAAGGTTTTCCGGGAGGATGCAGACTATCCGCTGCTGTGTGCCTTAGAGATCGTGGAAAAGGATCAAGTCCGGAAAGCGGATATTTTCTATCACTGCACCATGCGTAGACAGGAAGTGGTCACAAAGGTGGATTCGTCAGTGGATTCCATCAGTTTGAGCTTAAACCAGTATGGAAAGATCAATTTGCCGTATATGGCAGGACTGGTGCAAAAAGAAGATGAGACAACGGAAGATGCCATGAAACGTCTGATTCAGGAATTGCAGGGACTGATCTACCCAGATCCGGCACGTTACCGGGAACAGACACCTTACGAGGGATGGGTGACTGCCGGGGAATATCTGTCCGGCAATGTCAGAAAGAAGCTACGTTTTGCGCAAGGCGCTTTCCGGGCTAACCCGAAGCTGTTTGCAGAAAATGTCAGGGCATTGGAGCAGGTGCAGCCGGAGGATATCCCGGCAGGGGACATCTCCATCCAGATCGGAATCCCATGGATCGAAGCGGAGGATTATGAAGCATTTTTATATGAAACGCTTGGGACACCGGAATATTACCGGCGTGATCCGAAACACTCTTCCGATACTGACATTGCGGTAAAACAAAATCCCGTCACAGGGGCTTACTTTATCACCAATAAGGCATCACAGGCATCTGTTTTGCAAGCGAGTGAGACCTATGGAACCGTGCGGATGGATGCCTATACAATCTTTCAGACGTCGTTGAACATGCGGAAAGTAGTAGTCAAAGATCGGATCGATCATTCCGATGGCAGCGTGACTTATGTGGTGAACCAGAAAGAGACCATGCTGGCTTCCGAAAAGCAGGAGCTCCTTCAGATGAAGTTTAAGAGCTGGCTGTTTGAGGAACCGGGACGAAGGAAAAAGTACGTCCGATATTATAACGAAACATTCAACCATACAAGACTGCGGGAATACGATGGCAGTTTCCTTACGTTTCCGGGGATGAACCCGGCATTCGAACTCAAGCCTTACCAGAAGAATGCGGTGGCCCGGATACTTTTATCCGGAAACACCCTGCTGGCACATTGTGTCGGGGCTGGAAAGAGTTTTGAAATGATTGCTGCCTGCATGGAACTCAAGCGCCTGGGACTGGCACAAAAGCCGCTGATCAGTGTACCAAAAACACTGGTCCGCCAGATGGCTTCCGAGTTTCTGCGCCTGTATCCTGGGGCACATATCCTTGTGACTTCCGAGCGGGATTTTACGAAAAACCGCCGGAAAGAATTCATCTCACGCCTTGCGACCATGGAGTATGACTGTGTGATCATGTCCCACAGTCAGTTTGAACGCATACCGATTTCACCGGATCGAGAGAAGATGATCTTACAGAGACAGTTGGATGAGATCCTTATGGGGATTGATGAACTGAAAGCCAGAACGGGGGAGCACTGGACGGTCAAACAGATGGAGCGGGAGCGAAAGTCGATCGAGACAGAACTGAAGAGACTGCAGGATGCATCAAAAGATGATGTCATCTGTTTTGAAGAACTTGGGATCGACTGCATCTTTATCGACGAGGCACATATCTACAAAAACTGCAAGATCTTTTCCAAGATGGGAAACATCCCCGGCATTACAAGTGCGGCATCCAAGCGGGCATCCGATATGCTTGCCAAGTGTCAGTACCTGAATGAATGCACGCCGGGGCGCGGTGTGATCCTGGCGACGGGGACACCGGTGTCAAATTCGATCTGCGAAATGTATGTGATGCAGCGTTACCTGCAAAGCGACAAACTTTCACAGATGGGCTTACAGCAGTTTGACGCCTGGGCAGCAACCTATGGGGAGACAACGACGGCATTGGAGCTGGCAGTGGAAGGCAATGGCTACCGGTTTAAGACCAGGTTTAACCGTTTCAAGAACCTGCCGGAGCTGCTGACGATGTTCCGGGAGATTGCCGATGTGCAGACCATGGATCAGTTAGACCTTGACGTGCCGGAGGCAGAATACCGGGTACAGGTGGCAAAACTGGATACTTATGGAAGAAAGATCATGGACAGTTTCGTGACGCGGGCAGAGCAGATTCATAACGGGGGCGTGGATGCCTCAGTGGATAATTTTTTGAAACTGACAACAGATGCAAGGCTGCTTGGCACAGATGCCAGACTGCTGGATCCGGAAGCACCAAAAAATCCGGATGGAAAGCTGGAGCAGTGCATCGCATGTGTGAAACAGGAGTATGATGCGGCTTTAGCAGAAGGAAAGATCGGGACTCAGCTTGTCTTTTCGGATATCGGAACCCCAAATGACGGAAGCCGGTTCAGCGTTTATTCCTATATCAAAGAAGGACTGATAAAGAATGGAATCCCAAAAGAGCAGATCGCGTTTATCCATGATGCAAAAACAGAGGAAAAACGGCAGCGACTGCTTGATCTGGTGCGGGAAGGGGAAATCCGGGTACTGATAGGCTCTACCGAAAAATGCGGCACCGGAGTCAATGTACAGGACCATGTCATTGCCCTGCACCATATCGACTGCCCATGGGTCCCGTCCCACATCGAACAGCGGGAAGGGCGCGGGATACGGCAGGGTAACGAAAATACCAGCGTCCGGATCTACCGGTATGTGACACAGGATACCTTTGATGCGTTTTTATGGTCTGTGCTGGAAAATAAGCAGCGTTTCATCTCCCAGGTGATGCATGCCGGAACGACAGCACGTACCTGCGATGACATAGATGAGATGGTGCTAAATTTTGCGGAGCTGAAAGCGATCGCCACAGGTAACCCATTGATCAAGGAGAAGATGGCGTTAGACAGTGAGGTGCAAAAGCTCCAACTGCTAAAGGCACACTATGACTCCCAAAAGTACGCCCTGCAGGATGCCTATCTGGAAGAATATCCGGCACGCATCCGAAAAGAGACGGAAAAACTCTCCCGGCTGCAGGAGGATCAGAAAACCATTACTAAGGAAACAAAAGATATGTTCTGCATGGAAGTGGAAGGTATCGCCTATCTGGAACGTGCGGAAGCTGCACAGGCGGTGGAAGACCTGCTCTTACGTGCGCCAAAGGGTGTGAAAGTGGAACTGGGACGGTACAGAGGCTTTAATATCTTATATCAGCAGGACATCTTTGGTCGGAACTTAGGTATCTGTGGTCGTAATACATACTGGATTGATGCGTCCCTGTCCGGAAGCGGCTGTATCCGGCGCCTGGATAATTTCTTCACGTCATGGGATAAGATGGAGCAGAAGATCAAAGCAAAGATAGAGGAATACCGATATGCGCTGAAAACAGCGAAAGAGGAGTATGAAAAGCCGTTTGAACGGGAAGCGGAACTGATCGAAAAGAGCCAGCGGCTCTCACAGATCAATGCGTCCCTAGAACTTGACCGGGAGGATGACAGCGGGGAAGCCGTCGCATAAAGCGGCAGTAGGAAATAAAGGAGAAAAAATATGACAGTAAAAGAAAAACTGAAACAGGAAGAGGAGAAATTGTTGGAAAGCGTCAACGATTCGTATCGGGACATGATGAGGGCACAGTTTGACTGCATCTTTGAGGAGTTGGAGGAACGGTGCGAGAAAAGTCCGGAATATGCAAAACGGGTGTTACTGCCCCATAAGAGTTTCACACGCTGTATGAAGTATGCCATGAAAAAGATCATGGAGATCCGCACGCCGACGGAGAAGGAAAAGGAGCTTGCCCGGAAGCAGGAAGCCCCGATCGTGACACCGGTTTCTTCCGATGTGTTGTTCGAGTGGATCGATGAGTATTATGAGCTTGACGATAAGGAAGCGTATGAGAAAGAAATGCAGAAGCAGGAAGCGGCACAGACTTCCAAAAAGAAGAAGAAACAGACGGTCAAAAAGCCGGCAAAACCATTGCTCGATAACCTGCTTGGAAAAGAAGGCGGCGATACGCCTGAACGGAAGCCACCCAAAGAAAAAAAGAGCAGACACAAGGAGCTGGACGGTCAGTTATCGCTGTTTCAGATATAAAAAATGATGAGAAATGTGGCAGCACCTGTTTTGTATGGCAGGGCAGAGATGCCCTGGACGGGGATTTTATCCCTGTCTGCTGTTACAAAAAGGAAATGGAGACAGGCAGCCAGAGGGCTGTCTGGGAAAGGGGACGTATGAAGATCGCATATAAGGCATTCCGACCGGACCTGTCCTGTCAGGCAGGCGGCAGTACATACCAATACCAGTTACATAAGTGGAATGAGATCAAGGAGGCAAAATGCAGGGAGACAGGTTTTCACTGCGCGGAAGATCCGCTGGACTGCTTAAGCTACTACCCGGTATGGGAACAGGCGGTATATTACATGGTGGCGGCAGATGGAGACATTGACGAGGATGCCTGTGATTCCAAGATCGCATGCACAAGGCTACGGTTGCTAAAAAAGATGACAAAAGAGGCATACATCTATGTGGCACTGGTCTATATGGTGCAGCATCCGGCACGTAACTGGAATGCCAATGTAAAGAGAGAACGTGCAGTTGCAGACCGCAACCAGATGGCAGTCAGCCGGGGAAAAAATCCGGCAGCCAAGGGCGGTCTGGGTGCAGTTTTAGGGCTTGCAAAGGAAACACCGGATGGATGTGGGATCACAGACATTGCGGTATGTGTGGTAGACGGAAAACGATATCTTCCGGATGTCTATTATGACGTGAACGGAAATGAAGTGCTTATATAAGGAGGAAAAGGAAAATATGAAACGACAAGTGATAAAAGGCTATCCATGGCCGGAAGAAAAACATAGTATCGCAATAAGGAAAGCAGTGATCGACGATGGGATGTATCTCATCGTCGATTTTGTATCTGACAAACCACAGCTTCGGGTCTGCATCGGTAAGAAGGAATATGCCAATTATTATCCGGAAGGAACTTCGGTTACCGTTCAGGGGAAGAAACATGAGACATACGCGGTTTTGCCGGACAGTTGGGACCAAAAGCAGATTGCAAAAGTGATCGAGTCAGACTTACTGGTAAAGCAGGCAGTTTCCTATGACGATGGCGGAACCGGGGTAGAAAAGGAAAATCTGTGCGGATGGATCGGGTTAAAAGAACACGATTGCCAAAAGAAGCTGACGGAACGCAAACACGAGATCCGAAGAGACCGGATTCAGGAGTTTCAGGCACTGGTGCCGGAGATCCCATCTGGATTTTTCAGATGGGCGAGAAAACAGTGTGAGGAACATCTGTTTACTTATGAGCCGTTCCGACGGCGAAAACAGACGACTGGGATCTGCTCCAACTGCGGGCAGGAGTCCGTAGTGGAAAACATACAGCAAAACCAGACGTATATCTGCCCAAAGTGTAACGCAAAGACCAGAACACGCCGCATGGATTATAAACATAAAAATCCGCGTCCGGTTCAGTATAAAGAACGGGAAGTGATCCTATTCCAGCGTGTGGAAGGCGGTTATGTGGAACGGCATTTCATAAGCTGGATGAAACTGGCGGTTGCCAAGGAAAAGTATGGATGTGAGGAAAGTGCAAGAATCTTTCTCCGGCATGGGAAGGAGAGGACTTTCTATGCGAAATATAGTTATCTCACCAGAGAGGTATTCTGGGACGATGCCAATTTTGGTTATTTTGACCCAGGTGGGATGATACGGATCGAAAATGGTCCCATCTATCCCTGCACGTTTCGCAAAAGCCTTACCAAAGGTACAAAATACCAATACTCGGCACTGGAACAGTTACAGAAAGAACCGGGATTTTCCCCGATCGAATATCTGCAGCGCTATGAAAAATATCCGGTATTGGAGCAGATGGTCAAATCCGGACTTAGGAAACTTGCGTTACAGATGGATCTGTCAAAGCTGAATCTGAAAGCAAAAAAACCATGGGAGTTATTTGGACTTACGAAGGATGCCTTTCACAGATTACGTCAGATCAATGGGGGAAAAGAGGAGATACTGTGGTTTCAGTATATGGAGCAACAGCATCTTACACTTCCCAATGCGGTTATCTGTGGAATGGCAAAAGAAGGCATTGAGCCTGCAAATATTTCCGGTGTGCCGTTATCTCCGACGGTCATCTATAATTACCTGAAACGGCAGGCGACTGGATGCAAGGGCAGACGGCACATGCGGGAACTGCTTGGCACTTGGGAAGATTACCTTTCCATGGCGGCATATCTGAAGATGCCGATGGATCAGGATATGGTCTTACGTCCCCGCGACCTGCTTTTGGCGCACCGCGAAGTGCTCTCCCAGTGTGGAGGAAAGGAGAAAGGGCTCCGGGTTGTAGAGATCGCTAATAAATTTCCACGTGTGGAAACGGTACTGGCATCCATCAAAGAAAAATATGAGTATGTTGGAAAGACATTTTCGATTGTGGTTCCGGAAAAGATTGAGCAGATCATAGAGGAAGGACAGGCATTGAAACATTGTCTTGACCGTTCAGACCGCTATTTTGAGCGGATCGCAAACCAGGAGTCCTATATTGTGTTCCTGCGTCGGACAAAAGCAATGGAGCAACCCTATTATACGCTGGAGATCGAACCGGATGGCACGACACGCCAGAAGCGGACGGTGGGAGATAACCAGAATAATGATTATCACCGGGCAGAGAAGTTTTTGAAAAAGTGGCAGGCGGCGATCAGACCAAGGCTTTCACAGGAGGATTTTGAGCGTCAGGAGATCAGCCGCCAGTTGAGGATGTATGAACTGGAGTCCCTGCGTAACGACAAGGTCACCGTCCATGGCGGAATCCATGCAGGGGAACTGCTGGCGGATATTTTAGAAGCTGACCTGATGGAAGCATAAAGATTTACAAAGGCATATTTCGTTAATATAGATATCACCAAGAAAAATATGAGGAAATATAGATGAAAAAAACAGAAAAAAGATTAATAACCTTGTCAGATGGGACCACTATGGGTGGAAAATTATTAGTATTTAGAACAGATGCTCCGGCAGAAGTGTTGTCAGAGTTGGAAAAAATATCCTGCGAGATTTTTATCAACGGAGCTAATTATGAGGACGTTCCTATATGGGCAGATGTTTTAAAAGAGAAGGGGTATGAATTTACATCTATTGATTCATGCACCCATGTAACTGCTTACGGCACATCAAGTGATTGGCTAGAGGAAACTTTTGGAGAAATCAATGAAAAATATGTCATTGAAGACCAACCCGATATTAAGTAGTCGTGAGAGTATTTTATATTGGGTTCCTGAGCCGGACAAAAGCAATGGAGCAACTCTATTTTTAGAAGTTGATCTGATGGAAGCATAGAAAGCTTTCAAAATAAATTGATTGATTTGTAACAATAGTATATACTATTAAATATGTAAAAAGGAGATGGAAGCGCATCTGTAAAATGATGTGTGCAGGAGGCAGAGAAAGTGTATCTGAAAAAGATTTCTTTAGAGAATTTTAGATGTTTTGAAAAAGTCGAGGTTGACTTACAGAAGAAACTGACATTGGTTGTTGGTGCGAATGGTGCCGGAAAAACATCTCTGTTGGAAAGCATTGCCATTGCAATGAGCACCATGTTTACAGCTTTTGATGGAGCAAAAGCCATGAATATTACGAAGGAAAGTGCTCATCTGAAGGCATATAAGATCGGAAGTACCGATAACGTGCAGCCACAGTATCCGGTTCGGATAGGTGCATGGGCACAGTTGGATGAAAGACCGGAGATTTACTGGGAGAGGACGCTAAATACTGCAAAAGGAAAAACCACGATAAAAGATGCCAAACAGATCCTGGAAGTTGCATCAGATTACCAGAAACGGCTCCAGGAAGGGGATACTTCATTACTGCTGCCGATCATTGCTTATTATGGTACAGGCAGACTGTGGGATTATCATCGTGAAAAGCAGACGGACATTTTTGAAAAAAATACAAGAACAAATGGTTACATTGATTGTATGAGCGGAACAGCAAATATCAAATTGATGATGAACTGGTTCTTAAAAATGACAGTGCAAAAATACCAGAATCAGGAAAATGGGTATGGACCTGTACCGGAGCTGGAAGCAGTTTTCTCCGCGATGGAGCAATGCTATAACCGAATCACCGGTTCCAACGATGCAAAGATTCAGTACAATATAGGAACCAAGGAAATTGATGTTGCTTATACGGATGCACAGGGAATGCGCATGCGTATCCCATTAAACCAGTTGAGTGATGGCTATAAAAGTACGATCAGTCTGGTAGCGGATATTGCATATCGTATGGCAGTATTGAACCCTCAGTGCCTGAGCGAAGTCTGCAAAAAAACGGATGGAATCATTTTGATTGATGAGGTGGATCTTCATCTTCATCCGGCATGGCAGAAACAGATCTTACATGACCTGACGGAGATTTTCCCAAATGTCCAGTTTGTTGTCAGCACACATGCTCCGGAAGTAATCAATTCAGTAGCAAGGGAGCAGGTGGTTGTACTGGAAAACTATCAGGCATTACCGGCACCTGCAGAGACCTATGGAAAAGATGCGAATGGCATCTTGCGTGCGATTATGCGTGTAAAAGAGCGTCCGGATGACATTATGGAGAAATTTGAGCAGTTCTATCATGCAATCGATGCACAAGAGTATACACTGGCAGCGGAGATCCTTGGAAACCTGGATGAAATCCTTGGGGATGATCCTGATCTTACAGCGATGCATATACAACTGGATTTAGAGCAGATGTAAGGGTGAATGCGTATGATAGAAATAAAAAAAGGAACGGAACCTAAGGAACTTTTGGAGTATCGAAAACAGGAGTTTGCGTCTTATGCAGATATGAAAGGCGATGTTAAAGAGAAAGTGATGAAAAGTCTGCTTTCGGAACAGGGACACCTTTGTGCATACTGCATGAGCAGGATTGATGAGGGTGACGGCAAGCATAGAGCTACGATAGAACATTGCATTCAACAGGCGGTGACAGATGAAAAAGAACGTTTGAATTATAAAAATATGGTGGCTGTATGTTGGGGAAACCGCGATGCGCATTCTAATGAGGATAAAAGCTGTGATGCGAAAAGAGGCAGTTTAAAAGTTGACAAGCAAGATATGAAAAAAATCAACGTGTTTGATGGCAGGACATTGACGGATATCAAGTATGCTTCTGACGGTACGATTTATTCTGATGATGAGGATGTAAATGAAGATCTGAACCTAAGATTAAATCTGAATTGCGAAGCACGTAGATTAAAGGAATGTCGTCGGCAGGCACTTTCTGCATTACATAGGAACAGTGCTAGAAAATATCCAAATAAAACAGCACCAAAGTCATATTATCAAAAATTGATGGATCATTATACGGAACAACGGGAAATGAAAGAACCATATAGTGGGATTTTGATCTATTGGTTAGAAAAACATATTTAGGTAGCAAACGTATCAGGCAGGCTTTGATTTAGAGAGATTCTGAATCAGAGCCTGTTTTTGTTTATTTGAATATGTAAAATGAGTATAATGTAATTTGGCAGAAGGGATCAAAATATGTTATGTTGAATATAAGAAAAAGTTGTTAGGAGAGGCTTATGATAAAGTTATATGAATATTTGATTTCCAATTATAAACCGAATGAACCTATCTTTGTTTCTGATCTTCAGATTTCGATATCAGATGCCAATCTCCAGCAGATGTTTAATTTACTATGTGATTCGGGAAAGATTAAGAGATTTGATACTGGTATTTATTATCTCCCGAAAGAAAGTCGGCTGACGGGAGGTGTCCCGCTTGGGGCTGATACCGTCGCAAGATATAAATACGTTTCCAGAAACGGAAGGATTGATGGTTATTATTCTGGTTATACGTTCGCAAATCAGCTTGGAGTTATTACACAGGTGCCGTATACATTAGAAATCGTATCAAATAATGCAAGTGCGAAAGTGCAAGAGGTGAACTTGCAGGGAAGAAAAGTGATTCTTCGTAAAGCAAAAATCCCTGTTACTAAGGAAAATTATAAAATATTACAGTTCTTAGATTTTCTCAAAGACGTAGAGTTGTATATGGATAAAAATAATGAAGTGTATATTGATCGTATAAAACGGTATATTGTGGATGAGCAAATTTGTAAAATGGATGTGGACCTTTATATCAGGCAATATCCAGACAGGACATACCGTTCAATTTATGAAATGGGTTTATATGAGTTTTTTGTATAGTGATAAAGGACTAGCAAAAATGATTGTGTTATGGTGTTACAGTAAATAAAGAAAGTGTGGAAAATATGAATATATTTGTAGATGCCGATGCCTGCCCGGTTGTAGGAATCGTTGAGAAAATAGCTGAAAAATATGATGTGCCAGTTACTTTGCTTTGTGATACGAACCATGTGCTTGTATCTGAATATAGCGAAGTGATCGTGGTTGGCGCGGGGAGCAGATGCAGTAGACTATAAACTGATTAGTCTGTGCCATAGAGGGGATATTGTAGTATCACAGGATTATGGTGTGGCAGCAATGGCTCTTGGAAAAGGAGCATATGCGATCCACCAGTCCGGGAAGTGGTATACGGATGAAAATATCGATGAGATGCTGATGGAACGGCATATAAATAAAAAAGCCAGACGAAGCTCCAGCAAAAATCACATCAAAGGTCCGAAAAAGCGGACAGGTGAGGATGATGAACATTTTGCACAGGCATTTGAAAAGATGGTACGGATGGCACAGAAAGAAGAAGGATAGATGAAAAATTTGAAATGCTTTTATGACGTATGAACAATATGAGCAGGTTGTAGAGTTCTGAAATAAAAAGGATAGATTCAGATGCCAAAAAATTTTTGCTAGGATGTATTTGGAATAATGTGTTTATATGAATATGGTAATTTTATTCAATAAATAAAATGGAAAATGAAGTATTGGAGGAATATTTTTATGTTTGTAGATAATGATTCATGGGATGTCGAGGAGATCTGTTATGATCATACGCATATTCAGAATGTAGTAAGTGAAATTAAGAAAAATTTTGATACTTATTTTGAAAAATATATTCAGACAGAGGCAGGAAACGGAATATCACAGGAAGACTTTGAGAAAATGAAAAGAAAAATGGGGATTTGCTCAGATGAAAAAAGGCAAAAAAAAGATTGGTCACAAAATTATAAGCGTATCATAAGAGAAGCCATTGATGATTTTGAAAAAGACAGGAATGCATATATAGAATTATTTGATGAAGAAGCACTGGAAGAGGCAGAATATGATCCGTCCAGTTTTAAATCAAAGACTTTAAAATATGAATGTCCGATTATAAAAAATACATTGTTCAGTAATGCAAAAGAATTAGGAAAGTATAAAAGACAATATAGTATTTCAGATCCAAATGAATTGCTACAGGTTGTTCAGACATTGAGCCAGTTTGGGGAAAAATATCAGAATGATGTTTATGATCCTAAAACATATGAGGATGCTAAGCAGTATGAGGATTTGCGGCTGGAGAATATGGATACGGAAGCGTTTACCGTTTATGGTGTTATTGGTGGTGGAATAAAAAGTCATATGATGTATAAAGTGTATCCAAATACATTCCCTAACCGTAGCAGGAATGCGATATGGGCATTATGGTATCTGACAGATAAGAAAACATTTGGTTGTAAAACAGATTCTGAATTTTTGATGATTGATGTGGGAAAAAGTTTCACACAGCAGAATTATTTTTATCCATATAAATTATTTGCGTTCTATGCATTTGAAATTTACAAATTATTAAGGGATAAAGCAACAGAATTGGGCGCATACATTGATACAGATTATCGATATGTGATAGTGGATTCCTTTTTGTCATTTGTAGAGAATGTGCATGATGAAGAAACAAGCTTTTTAAAAGCTCAGATTAGAGATGGAGGAAGAGGTTTTGCATAAATTAGATGATGATCTGAAAAAATATTTCCCAGACTTTGATTTTAAATTAAAAGACTTTCAGAAGAAAGTGATATCTAATGTAATTGAACATGGAAATACATTATGTATTATGCCGACTGGTGGCGGAAAATCACTGATATATTGGATGAGTGCATTAGAACTTGGGGGAATTAGTATTGTTGTTTCTCCATTGACTGCATTGATTAGCGAACAGGCTGCAAAAATTGAAGCACAGGGATATGATGTGTTGGCAATCCATGGAGGTGTGTCTGCTATAAAACAGATGAAGTTACTGACAGATCTGGCAAATAAAAAGACTACGCCTCAATTTATCTTTCTAAGTCCGGAAAAAATTGCAACCGATGGATTTTTAGAATATTGCTTAGCATGCCGAAAAGAGGATATAAAACTATTAGTCATTGATGAAGTACACTGTGTAAGCCAGTGGGGTATGAGTTTCAGACCATTTTATAAACGAATTCCGGATTTTATGAATCAGCTATTTGGTGAAAATAAATGGTGTAAAATACTTGCGTTAACAGCTACCCTAAATCCAAAGGAACTTGGTGATATCTGTAACTCTTTTCACATAAATAAGTCTAACATCATTATTCAGGATTTGCTGATGAGAAGTGAAATCCAGTTACATACACAAAAATTTTCGGATGAAAAAGAAAAAGTGGATAAATTCTGGGAAATCATAAAAACACACCAGGATGAGAAAATATTGGTTTATGTGTATCGGAAATATAGTAAGAATGGTGTAGAGGATTTATGTGCATCTGCCATCGAAAGAGGATATAAGGCGGTTACTTTTCATGGAGATATGTCTGCAGCTGAAAGGACTGAAATCATTGATAAATTTAAAACTGAGCAAATTAACATAGTATTTGCAACAAATGCTTTTGGAATGGGGATTGATATCCCGAATATTAGAGTGGTCATTCATTTTATGATTCCAGAATCAGTAGAACAGTATTACCAGGAGGTTGGAAGGGCAGCAAGGGATGGACATGGTGCAAATGCGTATCTTTTGTATTCCAATAAAAATATTGAAGTAAAAAAACGGTATTTTATAGATGGATCGTTTCCAACAAAAGAAAAGTTAGAGTGCGTTTATAAGAAAATTGCAATTAAACCTGGATATGCGACACTTTCTTATTTTGATGACGAAGAAATACAGCAGTGTCTGCCGTATTATCTGGATGCTGGTTTGTTGGAGATTGCGTGTAAAGGGTTTGCTGATTTAAAATCTTTGGAACTGATAAAGGATTCAGTAATTGAGAAATATTATAATTGCACAAAGAAGAAAGGATTTATTCTTACTGCGAAAAAGTGCTGTGTTGAACCGAAACGTTTGGCACATGACATATATAGAGCTATTGTAAATGGAACAGCGGTAACAAAAAAAGCTTTGGAGAGATGGCTGATTCTGAAGATAAATAAAGTAGACATCGAAGAAACAGATATGGAACAAATGCTTAGCTGCATAGAAGAAAAGAAAAAATATAAACATGACCTTCTGGACTACTTTGTATATGTGCTTGATAATAATTCCAGTTCTTTGCATTTACATCAGGAAATAGCATCTTATCTTGGAACTGATAAACATAACCTGAATAAGATTTATGAAACTGTTGATGGAAAACATGTCAGAAGTAAATCGGAAGTAATTATCTGTAATTTACTTCATGAGTCAGGATTAGAGTATCAATATGAAGAAAAACTGTTTTATGATAACAATAAATGGATAGAACCAGATTTTACGATTAAATTATCCAATAATCGGAAGATATACTGGGAGCATGTGGGGATGCTAGGAAAAGAAGACTATGATACCCGTTGGTCGCAAAAAATAGATATTTATAATCGATATTTTCCCGGATGTATGGTTAAAACATATGAGAGTGGATCATTATCAAAGGATGTAAAATATTTAAATAAAAAAATAAAAACACTGTAAATTTGTAAGACAGGCAGTTTGAGTGACAGAAAATTTTATGCTTTACGGTCTGTAGAAACACAGTAAATCATTGGGAAGATTTCTGAAAATATTGGATATGAAAAATTGAATCATGTAGTACGACAGTAGGGACAGCTTCGGCTGTCTCTTTTAGTTTCCTCATTTTCAAAAGTAACGTATATCAAATGTAAGCGCTTAATTTCTGGGTAGATAGTTATCTATCCGTTTATGACTCATAATGATAGTAAATAGATTTTTACTCCACTTTCTTTGATAGGAAAGTGAAAATTACCATAACTGGAGGTTTGATTATGAGTGATAAACGTGCCCCAAGGCGTTCCATGGAAGAATGGATGGAGCTGGTAACTGAGTGCCGCCAAAGCGGTTTGACGGATGCTGCATGGTGTCATGAACATGGGATCTCTCCCAGCTGTTTTTACAATGCAGTTACCCGGTTAAGGAAAAGGGCATGCCAGATACCAGAGCCAGTCGGTAAAGCAACTACGCTTGATCTTACATCCCATAAGCAGGATTGTAGTACAGATCGCCATAGAGCCGGAGCTGTCTCCGTCAGAAATGATCCCTGATAATGGGACCACTTCCATGTACCTTGACAATTCACATACGATTGAAATCGAAGCGAAGGGCCTGCTGATCCGCATGAATAATACGGTTCAGCCCATGCTTCTGAAAATCCTGATGGAAGCATTAAAGGAACCGGTATGTTAGCAGATATCTCAAATGTTGATGCGATTTACATTGTTTGTAGAAGAACGGATATGCGTAAATCGATTGATGGGTTATGTGCGAGCTTGAAGACCGCACTATTGAGGTATGGGCATATAATCTGGAAACGGTATTGGCTGAAAAATTGGAAACTGTTGTTAGTCGAAACGTTACAAATACACGAATGAGAGATTTTTATGATATTTATATTTTACAAAAGTTGTATGGAGAACAACTCCAAAAACAAGTTTTATGGACTGCACTTGTGGCTACAGCCAAAAAAAGGGGAACATTAGACCTGATAGAAGCTGAGGATATAAGAGAAATATTTGATGAAATTGAATCAAGTCCGGTTATGGAGACCTTATGGAAAACATATCAAAAAAATTATTCTTATGCTGCTGATATTTCATGGCATGCAATTGTGAAGTCAATCTGTGCATTATATGGAAGTATATTGGAGAATATGTATGACACATAAAAAACTGATATGTAAATTACGTTAGCATTTTGAGTTGCCTAAATTCGAAAGTTAGGAAAATCTTAATAATTTCTCAGGCAATCCATTGTGAATTTAGATGTTGTATTTGCTATACTTAATTGGAAATATGAGCAAAGGAGTTGAAAATATGTCTGAAAAGATATTGATTATAGATGACGAGCAAGATATAGCGGATCTGTTGGAGGTCTACTTGAAAAACGAAAATTACGTCGTTCATAAATTTTACTGCGCAACGGATGCCATGTCGTGTATTGAAAGCGGCGACATTGATCTTG